>VFQQ010000249.1_pt1 | contig 128043 bp, 126 predicted proteins | sample 3512341 | NCBI WGS metagenome assembly VFQQ01 (sample SAMN10412373, study PRJNA504923) | tailings metagenome | isolation source: Relicate 2 Philex TSF1 revegetated site | place: Philippines: Tuba, Benguet | collected 2017-08-29 | reverse complement strand
CGAGGACCGACTGGCGTTCCGGGGTATCGGCCCGGGGTGTTTCCGACCAGCCCCGGCGCGGATCGAGCCAGCCGGTCTCCTTCAGCTCGGCATAGACCCGCCGCACGCTCCGCTCGGTCAGGCCCACCACATGCGCCATCTCGGCCGCCGCAGGCGCCTCCTCCCGCCCCTCCAGCAGGAGCCAGCTCATCACCGTGCGCGAAGCCGCAGACAGAGCCGGGTCGCTCATCACCCGCTTCAGCAGAATGCGGACGGCCGGCCCCAGGGCCTCGCTGTCCGAAGGCGTGCGGTAGGTGGCCATCATGGGCATTGCTCCAACGATGCGGAGCCACTATCTTAGCATAATGTTCTTTTTGTATAAGGATACAAATCTTCGAAACGCGATCCTTGGATCCAATCGGGAGGCTTGCCGCGGGCGGGCGGTCCGCTCACGATCCTCGCCAAGCCCCGGCCGGGACAGGGGCAAGGGAGAAACAGGCCATGGCCTATGAGACGATCCAGGTACGGAAGCTGACGCCCAAGATCGGGGCCGAGATTCTCGGCGTCGATCTGGCGCGGCCACTGAACAACCAGACATTCCAGGAGATTCACGACGCCCTGATGGAAAACCAGGTCGTCTTCTTCCGCGACCAGGAGATCGACCACGACCAGCACAAGAATTTCGGCCGCCGGTTCGGCGAGCTGCACTGGCATCCCGCGGTGAAGCCGCAGATCCCCGAACATCCGGAACTGCTGGTCATCCATGCCGACGAGCGTTCCAAGCACGTCGCGGGCGAGGAGTGGCATTCGGACGTCTCCTGCGACGCGGAGCCGCCGATGGGCAGCATCCTCTATCTGAAGGAGGTGCCCCCGGACGGTGGTGGCGATACGCTCTTCGCCAGCATGTACGCGGCCTATGACGCGCTGTCGGAACCGATGAAGAAGATGCTGGAAGGCCTGACCGCGATCCATGACGGCGAGCACGTCTATCGCGGGCGCTATGGCTACGACGACAGCGGACGCACCTATCCCCGCTCGGAGCACCCCGTGGTGCGGACCCATCCGGTCACCCGCCGCAAGGGCCTGTTCGTCAACCGCGGCTTCACCACCCGCATCAAGCAATTGAAGCGGCCGGAGAGCGACGCCGTGCTGGAGATGCTGTACCGGCACATCGAGACGCCCGAGTTCCACTGCCGCTTCCAGTGGCGGCCGAACTCGATCGCCTTCTGGGACAACCGCTGCGCCCAGCACCACGCGGTCTGGGACTATTTTCCCAACCGCCGGCACGGCTACCGGGTGACGGTCAGGGGCGACCGGCCGTTCTGAGTACGGGCCCGGTCAGCCGGTCGGGATCACGTCATCGGGCGGCGGATCGGCGAAGAGCCGTTCCACCAGGCCGGCGCGGCGCTCCAGCGTGGCGCGCTGGTTCACGTAACCCTTGTCGGTGATCTCGTTGCCGTCGATCGACGGCGGTTCGGCCATCAGGAGCACGCGGGCGATCACCGTCGAGGTGCCGGGGTTGGCGGCATTGTGCCGGGCGAGGCCGGCGCGGATGTGCTCGCGCACGGCCGGGGCGGCCAGCACCGCCTCCGGCGCGGCATCGGAAGGAAGGCCGGCGAGGGCGCGGCAGGCGGCCATGTTGGGCCAGGCGAGCAGGCCCACGAAACCGCGGTCGTGCCCGCAGACCACAGCGTCCTGCAGCAGCGGGCTGGCGGCGGCAAGTGCTGCGACACGAAGCTGGCCCACCGAGACCCAGGTGCCGGTGAAGAGCTTGAAATCCTCCGCCGTGCGGCCGTCGAAGACGATCCCCTTCGCCGGGTCGGCCGGATCGGCGAGGCGGCCGGCATCGCCCATGCGATAGAAACCTTCCTCGTCGAAGGCGTCCTTCGTCAGGTCGGGGCGGCCGAAATAGCCGGGGGTCACGTTCGGGCCTTTCACCCGCAGTTCCATCTTGCCCCCCACCGGGGTCATCTTGATGGTGACGCCGGGGATCGGCAGGCCGATGACCCCGGCCCGGTCGAGCGGAAAATGAACGATGGTGGAAAGCGGCGAGGTTTCGGTCGAGCCCCAGGCCGATGTCATCGCTACCTTGCGTCCCAGGTGGCGCAGCGACAGCGCCTCCAGCCGGGTCCAGAGATCCTGCGGCAGCGCAGCGGCGGCGTAGAAGATCATCTGCAGGCGGGCGAAGAAGGCCTTCGCAAGGCCATCGTCCCGCTCGAGGTAGGGGATGAGCGCCCCGTAACCGGCCGGCACGTTGAACATGATGCTGGGCGAGACCATCCGGAGGTTTTCGACCGTGCGGTCGATCAGGCCGGGCGCGGGGCGGCCATCGTCGATCCAGAGTTCACCGCCGTGGCGCATCACCATGTTGAAGTTGTAGCTGCCGCCGAAGGTGTGGTTCCAGGGCAGCCAGTCGAGCAGCACCGGCGGATGGTCCTTCAGGAACGGCCAGCACTGGAAGGCCTGCTGCTGGTTCGCCGCCAGCATGCCATGGGTGTTGATGACGCCCTTGGGCAGACCGGTCGAGCCCGAGGTGAAGAGGATCTTCGCGATCGTATCGGGCCCGACCCCGGCCTCGACCGCGGGCAGGCTCGTCACCCTCGTCCCGAGGAGATCGGCGAAAAGCGTGGCGCCGGCGGCCGGGGCGCCGGCGATCAGGTCGACGCCGTCCAACCGCAGGGCGGCCAGGGCCCCGGAGAAGGGCGCGGCGGAGGCGACGTAGATCGCCTTCGGCCGCACGAGATCGAAGATGTGCACGACCTTGGCGTAGTCGCGGCTCATCAGCGAATAGGCGGGCGAAACCGGCACGAAGGGAATGCCGGCGCGATGGCAGGCCAGCATCAGGATCGCGAAGTCGATGCCATTGCCGGAGAGGGCCATCACCGGCGTCGTGGCGTCCAAGCCGCGATCCAGAAGCGCCTGGGCGACGCTCGCCGAGGCCGACGACGCTTCGCCGTAGGTGAGCTTCCGCCAGTCCGCCCCCTGGCGTTCGGCCAGGAACAGGCGATCCGGCGCTCGCGCCGCCCAGCGGGCGAGGAAGGCGCCCAGAACCCGCTCATGCGCCGCCAGCGCCACGGGCGAGCGCAGCAGCAGGGAGCCGTCGGACCGGCGGTCCACCTCGACGCGCGGTTCGAGGAAGTCGAGCACCGTCTTTAGCCTTCCACGACGATCACGTCGGGAGGCGGGGGATCGAGATAGAGCCGGTCGACCAGGCCGGCGCGGCGGTCGAGCGCGGCGCGCTGGTTCACATAGCCCTTGTCGGTGATCTCGTTGCCGTCGATCGAGGGCGGCTCGGTCATCAGGATGACCCGGCCGATCCGCATGGAGGAACCGCTGGCTTCCCGGTTATGGCGCTTCAGGCCGGCGCGGACGTGTTCGCGCAGAGTCGCGTTCGCCACCACCGTTTCGGCCGGCGCATCGGCGGGGAGCCCGGCCAGCATCCGCGCCTGGACCAGGTTCGGCCAGACGAGCAGGCCCACATAGGCCTTGTCATGGCCGGCGACCACCGCATCCTGCGCGGCCGGCGCCATGGCGTCGATCGCGGCGATGCGCAGCGAACCCACGTGCACGAAGGTGCCGGAGGAGAGCTTGAAATCCTCCACCACCCGGCCGGCGAAGCGCAAGCCCTCGCGCGGATCGTTCGGGTCGACGAAGCGTCCGGCATCCCCGATCTTGTAGAACCCTTCCTCGTCGAAGGCGGCCGCCGTCAGGTCCGGCCGCTTCAGATAGCCGGGGAAGACGATCGGGCCGCGCAGTCGGAGCTCGTAGCGGTCGCCCACGGGAACCATCTTCAGTTCCACGCCCGGGAAGGGCAGACCGATGATGCCGGAGCCTTCGACATACCAGTTGAGCGAGGTGGCCGTGGGCGCGGTCTCGGTCGAGCCCCAGCCGGTGACGAAGGCGATACGTTCGCCGATCGTGGCGACCGCGAGGTCCTGGATCTTCTGCCAGAGTTCCTGCGGCAGGCTGGCGCCGCCGTAGCCCAGGATCTTCAGGTTCTTGAAGAAGGTCTTGCGCAGCTCCTCGTCCTGTTCGAGCTTCGCCGCCAGCATGGCGAAGCCGACGGGCACGTTGGAGATCGAGGTGGGCGAGATTTCCCGCAGGTTGGCGATGGTCTCGTCGAACTGGCCCGGGATCGGGCGGCCGGCATCGATGTGATAGGTGCCGCCGAGACGCATGCAGTTGTGGATGCCGTAGTTGCCCGCCATGGTGTGGTTCCAGGGCAGCCAGTCGAGCAGGACCGGCGGCTCGGCGCCGTCGTCCTCGGTGTTGAGCTCTGCCATCTTCATGTTGGCGCAGAGCATGCGCTGGGTGTTGATCACCCCCTTCGGCATGCCGGTCGAGCCCGAGGTGAAGAGATACTTCGCCACCGTGTCGGGCCCCGTCGCCTCATAGGCCGCGTCGACCTCGGGACCGACATTGGTCGACAGGAGGCCCGCGAGCGGGGTTGCGGGAATATTGGCCGGCGGGTCGGCGGCGACCACGACCTCAACTCCCGCCAGATCGAGCGCGCCAAGCGCCTTCTCGTATTGGCGCCCGTTCTGCACGAAGAGCAGCCGGGGCTTCACCAGGTCGAAGACATGGCGGAGCTTCACATGGTCCTGGCTGACCAGGGAATAGGCGATCGAGACCGGTGCCACGGGGACGCCCACCGTCATGCCGGCGAAGGTGAGGATCGCATGGTCGATGGAATTGCCCGACAGGATCATCAGGGGATGATCCTGGCCGAGCTTCCGGTTGAGCAGGGCCTGGCCGACGCGGTCGGCCGCCTCGCGCATCTCGCCGTAGGTGATGCGGCGCCAGGACCGGTCGGGCCGGCGTTCGGCGAGGAATACCCGGTCCGGCACATCGGCGGCGACGCGGCGCAGATGGGCGATGATGTTCCTCGGATACTCGCCCAGGGGACGGGCGTTCCTGAGGATGACGGTGCCGTCGGGGCGGCGCTCGACGTCAACCGCCCTGGGCGCGAACTTCACTTCCCGGAACGGAGGCTTCGCCACCACGCTGACATCGTTCATCGATCGTTTCCTTCCCTATGGCGGGCGCAGCATAATGCAAGGAATTCGAGGGGAGAAACGGATGCCGGTGCTGGACCATCTCTTGTGGGGCTGTCCCGATCTCGAGGAGGGCATGGCGGCGATGCAGGCGCTGACCGGGGTCGCGCCGGCGATCGGCGGCAGCCATCCGGGATACGGCACGCGGAACGCGCTGATGTCGCTCGGGCGGAACGTCTATCTGGAGATCCTGGGGCCCGATCCGAAGCAGAAGGGCGCGACGTCGCCCCGGCTCGACCAGGTGAAGGGGCTCGCCAGACCGGGGCTGATCAGCTTCGCGCTGCGCGGCGCCGACCTCGCCGGTGTGCAGGCGCGGGCGAAGGCGGCCGGGCTGCAGCCCGGCGACATCAATGCGCGCAGCCGCAAGGAGCCCGACGGCGGCGTGGTGCGCTGGCGCGGCATCGCCATCGCCGGGCATGATTTCGGTGCAGCACTTCCCTTCTGCATCGACTGGATGGACACGCCGCATCCCTCCACCCGGACGCCCCCGGGGGCGCAGCTCCTGGCGCTCGCCGTCAGCCATCCGCAGGCCGATCGCCTGAACACGCTCTTCACCGCCTGCGGCTTCGATTTGCCGCGCGTCACCGCCGGCGCCTTCGGCCTGAAGGCGCGGCTCGCCACCCCGAAAGGCATAGTGGAACTGACATGATGGAACCGGTCGAGATCAGGCTGCCCGCGGGCAGGGTCGAGGGCTTCGTGGCGCCGAGCTTCAGGGGTGTCCTCGAGGCCTTCGTGGAGAATTTCATCGCCCGGGAGGAAGTCGGCGCGTCCGTCTGCGTGAAGAAGGACGGCGAGACGGTCGTCGATCTGTGGGGCGGTTTCGCCAGGCTGAAGGACCAGACGCCGTGGACGCGGGACACCGTGTCGGTCGTCTATTCCTGCACCAAGGGAGCGACGGCGCTCTGCGCCCATATGCTGAAGTCGCGCGGGATGCTCGACCTCGACGCGCCGGTGGCCGAGCTCTGGCCCGACTTCGCGAGCCACGGCAAGGGCGGCGTCACGACGCGGATGATGCTGGACCACTCGGCCGCCGTGCCGGTGTTCCGGCAGATGGTGAAGAAGGGCGGGCTCTACGACTGGGACTACGTCACCGCCCTGCTGGCCGCGGAGGAGCCCGCCTGGACGCCGGGAACGCGCAACGGCTATCACGGCCTGACCTTCGCCTGGACGGTGGGGCAGATGGTGCGCCTCGCCGCCGGCAAGCCGATGGGACGATTCTTCCAGGAGGAGGTGGCGAAGCCCCTCGGCCTCGACTTCTGGATCGGCCTGCCCGAGGAGATCGAGCCGCGCGTGGCGCCGATGATCCCCTTCATCCCGCCGGCGGACGCGCCGAAGACGCGGTTCATGCGGACGGTGATGGAGGAGCCGCAGTCGCTCTCGTCGCTCTTCCTCACCAATTCCGGCGGCTTCGGGCAGGGCGGCGCCAACACCCGCGAGGGCCATGCGGCGGAGATCGGCTCGGCCAACGGCATCACCAACGGCCGCGGCCTCGCCGGCATGTACGCGCCGCTAAGCCTCGACGGCGGCGTCCTGGTCGACCGGCGGACTCGGGATGCGATGGGCGAGGTGTCGATGGCAACGCATGAGGACGCGACGCTGCTGATCCCGACGCGCTTCGCCCTGGGCTTCATGGTCTCGATGGACAACCGGCGGCGGACCGAGGAGGTGAATTCCAGCGTCATCCTGGGACGCCGCGCCTTCGGTCATGTGGGGGCCGGCGGCAGTCTCGGCTTCGCCGATCCGGAAGCCGGGCTCGCATTCGGCTACAGCATGAACCGGATGGGTGCCGGCCTCCTGCTCAATCCGCGCGGCCAGGCGCTGGTGGACGCGACCTATCGCGCCCTGGGCCATGCCGACAACGATGCCGGCTACTGGGCGAAATAGCCTCCCGCGGCGGGGCCGGCCGGCGCGCCGGCCGCCGCCGCCCGGCGCGGCGCCGCCGCGGCCCGGGCGGCACCGCGCAAGGCGCCGAGCAGCGGAATGACGGCAAAGGCGGCGAAGGCATAGGAGGCGACCGGCAGGTCGCCGCCGCCGGCACTCGGACGGAAGATCAGGAATGCCGTGGCCAGGCCCAGGGCCGCGCCACAGGCGAGGCCGCAGATCGCCGCTTTCTCGTAGATGTTCATGATCAACTCCACCGCGCCCGGACGCGCCGGGCGAGAGCGAAGCTGTAGGAGCGCCGCCGGGCTTTTCCTTGATCCCGGTCAATGCGCGGACGGGGGCCCGACCGGCTTCCAGTAGAAGCGCGTCCCGGTCAGGCCGCCATGCGGCTTCAGGGCGAAGTCCGGGACTTCGCCGACGAAGCGGAATCCAGCCTTCTCATACAGGCCGGAAGCGCCGTCCTCGCTCGCCGTATCGAGCAGAAGGTGGGTGCGGCCGCGGGCGATCGCCAGCCGCTCCGCCTCCGCCAGCAGGCGGGCGGCGAGGCCCCGGCCGCGGTGACTGACCTTCGTCATCATCTTTCCGATCTCGGCCCGGTGCGGCTGGTTCGGCGGAAAGACGAGCGAGAGCGTGACGGTCGAGACCAGGCGATCGCCTTCGAAGGCGCCGAGCACGACGCGTTCACCCCGCGCCGCGGCGGCGAGCGAGCCCTCCCAGAAGGCGCGCGCCTCGCCGGGATCGAGCGGGTGCATGAAGCTGACCGAGCCGCCGCCGGCCACCGTCTCCACCAGGAGTTCGGTGAGCATGGCGAGGGTCGCGGGCGATGCGTCGAGCGGGCGGATGTCGATCGGAGGCATGGCGCTCAGTTCCGGGTCAGGAAGACGAGATAGGAGCAGGAGGTCCGGCTCTCGTTGGCGAAGGTCACGTCCGCCGGAGGGCCGAAGCCGAGACAGTCGCCCGGCTTCAGTTCATGCCGCTCCGATCCTTCGACGACGACGAGTTCGCCGGCGGTGACGCGGACGAGCTGGCGGATGCGGGCATAGGAGGAGGCCGGCAGCACCACGCGCTGTCCCGCCGGCAGGGTCACCTCCACCAGTTCCAGCGGATGGTCGGCGCGGCTGAAGACCTGGCGGCGGAGGTAGCCGGTTTCGGGATCGCGCCAGACCGGCTGGTCGGCAGTGCGCGACAGGCGGCTCCCCTCCCCTTCCGCCCGCAAGAGGAGCCCGGCCAGCGTCAGGTCGAAGGCGGCCGCGAGGCGGACCAGCAGCACGGCGGTCGGGCTCATCTCCTCGCGCTCGATCCTGCTGATCGTCGCCTTCGCGACGCCCGAGCGCTCGGCGAGATCGGCGAGCGACCAGCCGCGCGCGTCCCGCTCCAGGCGCAGCCGGCGGGCGATCCGGGCGCCGGTATCGTCCAATATAATAGACATTAGTTTCTTTTAATGGACGATCCGGCTACGCGCAAGCCGGCCGCGGCACCAGCCTGGACCGTCTTCGCTCAGGCCGGCGCCATCTCGGGGGTCGCGCTTTCCTTCTGGTCGGACCGGAAGATCAGGTCGTTCACGGGTTTCCCCGCCTCGAAGCGGGCGACCAGTTCCTCCGGGTCGAAGGCCTCGCCGATCGAATTGGCGGCGAAGGCCGGGCTCGCCATGAAGGCATTGGCGGCATCGGCGTCCATCAGATCGACCTGGAACTCGAGCGCGTTCTGATCCGGGTCGCGATAGTACATGGAAAGGGTCATCCCGTGGCGGATCGGCCGGAAGGGCGTGACGCCGAAGGACTTCAGGCGCTTGTAGGTGTCGACCAGTTCGCCGAGATCGGCCCAGGTATAGGCGAGATGGTGGACGCCGGGCTTGTCCATCGGCTTCTCCGACCCTTCGGCCGGGGGCGGCCCCATGTCGATGAAGGCGAAGCGGTGGTGCTCGTCGTCATAGGTGAGGAAGGCGAGACGCTCGCCCCGGTGCTGGACCCTCGCCTCGAACACCCGGCCGTACCAGGCGATCATCTCGTCGAAGCGGTGGGTCTGATAGACGACATGGGCGAATTTGCTCGGTGCGACCATCGTCTCCTCCTCGCTCACATGCCGAGATAAGCCTGCTTCACGCCTTCGTGGTGCAGAAGCTCCCGGCCCGTACCGGACAGCACGATGCGGCCATTCTCCAGCACATAGGCGGAAGACGCCAGTCCGAGCGAGACGGCCACGTTCTGCTCGACCAGGATCACGGTGATGCCTTCGGCGTTCAGCTTCTCGATGATACCGAAGACCTCCTGCACGATGGCGGGCGCGAGGCCGAGCGAGGGCTCGTCGAACATGATGAGCTCCGGACGCCCCATCAGGCAGCGGCCGATGGCGAGCATCTGCTGCTCGCCGCCCGACATGGTGCCGGCGAACTGGCCGCGGCGCTCGGCGAGCCGCGGAAACATCTGATAGACGCGGTCCTTCGCCGCCGCCTTGCCGGCCCGGCCGCGCGGCAGATAGGCGCCGACCTCGAGATTCTCGTCCACCGTCAGGCCGGCGAAGATCTGCCGGCCTTCCGCCACCTGGCCGATGCCGAGGTCGGTGACCTTGTGGCTCGGCCAGCCGGTGATGTCCTGCCCCCTGAAGGTGATGGACCCGCGGCGCGGCTTCTCGATCCCCTGGATGGTGCGGATGAGGGAGGACTTGCCCGCCCCGTTGGCGCCCACGATGCAAACGATGGCGCGCTCGGGCACCTCGATCGCCACGTCCTCGAGCGCAGCCGCGTCGCCGTAGAAGAGATCGAGATCGCGGATGCTGAGAAGGCTGGCGGTCATACCGGCGCGCTCCCCAGGTAGCATTCCAGCACGGCGGGATCACGCGTCACCTCCTCAGGCGATCCCTCGGCGATGCGCTCGCCGTGATGCAGCACCAGCACGCGGTCGGACAGCGCCATCACCGCCCGCATGACGTGCTCGATCAGAAGGATGGTGAGGCCGGTCTCGGCGCGCAGCCGCTTCAGGATCGCCACCATGCGGTCGGTCTCGGTCGGGCGCAGGCCCGCCATCACCTCGTCCAGCAGCAGCAGGCGGGGCCGCGTCGCGAGCGCCCGGGCGACTTCCAGCCGCTTCCTGTCCGGCAGCGTCAGGTTGGCGGCATAGACGTGGCGGCGGGTGTCGAGTTCCAGCAGCCGCAGGCAGTCGAGCGCCCGCCGGCGGGCCGCCTCGACATCGGTCTCGCCGCGCAGCGCGCCGACCATCACGTTCTCGAGAACCGTCAGATCCGGGAAAGGCATGACGATCTGGAAGGTGCGGCCGATGCCGGCGTTGCAGATCTGGTCGGGGCGCAGGCCCACGAGGCTCTGCCCGGCGAAGGTGACCGAGCCGGTATCGGTGCGGATCGCCCCGGCAATAAGGTTGAAGGTCGTGGTCTTGCCAGCCCCGTTCGGGCCGATCAGGGCGAAGATCTGCTTCTCTTCAACCTGGAAGGTGACGTCGTGCACGGCGCGCAGGCCCTTGAAGGACTTGCCGATCCCGGCGACGTCGAGGAGGACGGTCATCGCCCGCCCTCGCGATCTTCCGGCGCCTTGATCAGTCCCAGGCGTCGGCAGGCCCAGGGCCAGAGGCCGCGCGGCTGCAGCAGCACGATGGCGGCGACCGCGATGCCCCAGAAGAGCAGTTTCACGCCGTCTATCTTCACCCGCTTGCCGATCACCCCGTTGTGCTGCAGCCACTCGATCCCCCAGGTGAGGATCTCGCCGAGCGGCGTCAGCACGAAAGCGCCGAAGATCGGGCCGAACAGCGTCCCCACCCCGCCGACGATGGGGGCCAGCGTCATCTCGATCGAACGCTCGACGCTGAAGATCTGCTCGGGGAAGAGGTTGTTGTAGAAGAAGGCGTAGAAGACGCCAGCGGTGGCGGCCATGCCCGAAGAGACCATCACCGCGAACATGCGGTAACGGAAGATGTTGACGCCGAGCGCCGCGGCGGCCTCCGGATTGTCGCGCACGGCCCGCCAGTAGAAACCGACCCGGCTGGAGAGCAGCCAACGGCAGAGCGCATGCGCGCCCAGGCAGAGCACCATGATGACGTAGTAGAACATCTCCGGCCGGCCGCGGAGCCGGAACAGGTCGAAGCCCTGCCGGCTCTCGGCGCTCACCGGAAGGAACAGCCCCTCCGTCCCGCCGAGGAAGCGGGCATGGTCGACCATGATGCGGGTGAATTCGGCGAAGGCGATGGTCAGAAGCGCGAAATAGACGCCGCCGATGGCGAAGCGGAAGGCGAGCGCGCTGATCGCCGCGCCGACCGCGACGGCGAGCCCGCCGCCGACGATCAGGCCGACGATGGGAGGCATGCCGTGCCGGGCGAAGAGCCAGGCGGAGGCATAGGCGCCGATGCCCATGAACAGGGCGTGGCCGATGGACAGAAGGCCGGCGAAGCCGAGCATCAGGTTCCAGGCCTGGCCCACGAAGGCGAGGTAGAGGATGATGGTCGTGACCGACAGGATGTAGCTGCTGGCGAGGGCCGGCAGCAGCAGCAGAAGGCCGACGAAGAGCGCCAGCGCCAGGAGACCGGCACGCGTCAGGTCTCCGAACAGGCGGTCGATCATCGCAGCGCCTTCCCGAGGAGCCCCTGCGGCCGGAACAGCAGGACCAGGATGAGAAGGGCGAAGCTGAAGGCGGTCTTGAGGGACGGCTGGATCAGTTCGGCGGCAAGGGATTCGGCCACGCCGATCAGGATGCCGCCCAGCAGCGCCCCGAACAGGCTGCCCATGCCGCCGATGATGACGACGACGAAGGCCAGCAGCGTATAGCCCGGCGCCAGGTAGGGATGCACGTCGACCAGGAGAAGGATGATGCACCCGGCCGCCCCTATGCAGGCCGAGCCGACGCCGAAGGTGAAGGCGTAGAGCCGACCGACGTTCAGCCCCACCACCTGGGCGCCGAGGTAGTTGTCGGCGCAGGCGCGGATCGCGCGCCCCGTGGCGGCGTACTTGAAGAAGCCGAGCAGACCGGCGGCGATGATCACCGCCGCGACCGCCGCATAGACGCGCGTCTTGTCCAGGATCAGCTCGCCGACGGCGAAGGAATCGAGCGCGTAGTCGAGCTGCACGTTCTGCGCATCGGGGCCGAAGACGATCAGGCAGGCGCTGACCATGGCGATGGCAACGGCGGCGAGGAGCAGGAACTGCATGTGATCCGGCAGATGGGCGACGCGCTGGATCACCGTCGCCTGCAGCAGATAGCCGAAGCCGAAGAGAACGGCGCAGACCAGCGGGATCGACAGCAGCGGGTCGATCCCGAGCCAGCGGAACAGCACCAGCGCCATGAACATGCCGACGACCAGGATCTCGCCATGGGCGAAATTCACGATCTTGATCACGCCGAAGATGACGGAAAGGCCGAGCGCACTGAGCCCGTAGACGCAGCCCGTCAGCAGGCCGGCCGCCAGCACGTTAAGCAGGGTTACCGTATCCACGCCCTCTCCCCGATGAGAAACGGCCGCCGCCAGGTCCCGCCGGCGGCGGCCGCGCACTCAGTTCATAGCGGCCGAGAGCCGGTCAGGCCCGCTTGTCCCACCCCCGCATCGGCCAGATCGGCTTGGTCTCGGCCGCCGCCGCCGGGAAGATGGTCGGCGTCTTGCCGGCCCGGTTCTGGATGGCGGAGTTGCGCGTCGCCGTGTTCTGGCCCTTCTCGTTGAACTTCACGCCCGGGCCGACGGTGACGTTGTCCTTGATATCCGTCTTCTGCAGCGCCTCGATCAGCTTGGCCGGATCGGTGGTGCCGGCCCGCTTGTAGGCATCGGCGCTGATCAGGAGCGCCTCGAACGTATGGGCGTGGTTGGTGTTCAGCTGCAGCGCCGAGAACTGCTTGGTGAACTCGGCTTCCATCGCCTTGGACATCGCCTTGTTCGGATCGTACCAGGGGATGAAGCTGACGACGTCGTCGCCGTGCTTGCCGAGATTCTGCAGGAACTGGCCCTCGTACCACCCGGGGCCGGAGGACATGATGCCCATCGGCTCCCAGCGCTGCTTCACCATCTCGCGGCAGATCGCCATGGCGTCGTTGAGGCGGCTGATCACCCAGACCGCCTCGGCGTTGGTGCCCTTGCCCTTGCGCACCTCTGCCGAGAGGTCGCGCGCGGTCGGATCGTAGGAGATGCGCTCGACGAAGGTGTAGGGCATCCCCATCTTTCCGATCAGGCCGAAGGCCGCATCGGCCTGCGAGGTCCCGAACGTGTCGTTGGCATGCAGCATCACCACCGTCTTCGGCGCCTTGCCGGTCGCGGTGAAGAGTTCCTTCTGCAGTTCGAAGGCATCGGTCGCGATCATCGGACCGGTGGGGAAGTTGCGGAACACCGTCTTGTAGCCCTGCTCGGTCAGCGAGGGCACGGCGGCGATGTTGACGACCAGGGGAATGCCCTTCTGCTCGCAGACCTGGGCGGCGGCGAGCGTCTGGCCGGAATCGAAGCACCCGACCAGCACGTTGATCCCCTGGTCGATCAGCTTCTCGGCCTGCGCGCGGGCGATCTGCGGGTTCGTCTCGGTGTCGCCGGCGATCAGCTCCATATCCGGGAACCCCTTCGCCTTCAGCACGGCGAGGGCGACATCGGCGCCGCGCTGGCAGTCGATGCCGATCTGGGCCTGCGGGCCGGAGCGCGGCAGCAGCACGCCCACCTTGAGCTTCGCACCCTGGGCACGGCCGATGCCGAAGGGAGCGATACCGGTCGCCGCGGCGGCGGCGCCACCCGCCAGGACGGAACGGCGCGACACGCGCGAGAAAGCCTTCACCATTTTCCCCATCCTCCCGTTATGCGCCCGGTGGGCGCGTACGAATTGTTGGTGAAGATAACAAATTTGTCGGCCCGCCGGAAGCGGTCAGACCAGCCGGATCACCGGTTTTCCGACACTGCGCCGTTCCACGAGCGCCTGGAGCACGGCCGGCGCCTCGGCCAATGGGTGGGCGGGCGCCGCCGCCGGCCGAAGACGTCCGGCGTCGAACCAGCCGGTCAGGGTCGCCATCAGCCGGGCCTGCTCGCCCGGATGCGCGCGGATGTAGCCGCCCCAGTCGACGCCGACGAGCGAGGCGCGCTTCAGCAGTGCGAGATTGAGCGGCAGCTTCGGAATCTCTCCCGCCGCGAAGCCGACGACGAGGTGCCGTCCCCGAGGGGCGAGGCAACGGAAGGCGATCTCGGAGAAGGCGCCGCCGACGGGGTCGTAGACCATGTCGAGGCCGCGGCCGGCGAGCAGTTCTGTCAATGCCTTGCGCCAGTCGGGGCCGGAGTAGTCGAGCACCTGATTCGCGCCCTGCGTCACGGCCGCCGCCCGCTTTTCCGCGCTGGATGCGGCGGCCACGACATGCGCCCCCATCGCCTTGGCGACGTCGATAGCGGCCACGCCGACGCTGCCGCCGGCGCCGAGGACCAGCACGCATTCACCGGGCCGAAGCGCGGCGCAGTCCTGGAAGCCGTAGAGCGCCGTGCAGTAGGAGACGATGAATCCGGCCGCGATCTCGGCCGACATGCCGGCCGGGACGAGCGTGCAGAGATCGGCCGGCAGGGCGATTCGCTCCGCCAGCGCGCCCACCGGCGACAGCGCCATCACGCGGCGGCCCGCCAGGGCCGGATCGGCCCCGGCGCCGACCGCCAGCACGGTTCCCGCGACCTCCGTGCCGGGGATGAAGGGCAAGGGCCGCTTCACCTGATAGCCGCCGCGGACATGCAGTGCATCGACGAATCCGAGGCCTGCCGCCTCGACGCGCAGCAGCACCTCGCCGGGCGCCGGCTCGGGATCGGGCAGGTCGCGCAGGACGAGCTCCGAAGGTTCTCCATAGGCGACGCAGTGCAGGGCTTTCACGGCCGGCGCTCCTCCCGGATCGGCAAACGCGGGCAGGACTTAATCGGCATTTCCGGGTAAGTCACGCCGCATGCAAGCGATCCTGTCCATCTCCATCCCCTTTTTCGGGCTGATCTTCTGCGGTTACGGCGCGCGGCGGTGGAACCTGTTGCAGCAGCCGGCGGTCGTCGGGCTGAACGCCTTCGTCTTCTGGTTCGCGCTGCCCGCCCTCCTCTTCTACAAGCTGGCCACCACGCCGGAAATCACCCAGTTCGATCCGAACCTGCTGGTCGCCTATTCCGGCGCCGGGCTGATCGTCTATGCGCTGGGCGCGGTCGGGGCGAAGCTCTTCTTCAAGGCCAATCTCGGCGAGGCCGGAATCTCCGGCATGGCGGTCGCCTATCCGAACGTCGGCTATATGGGGCTGCCGCTGGTACTGCAGATCTGGGGCGACGCCATCCTCGTCCCGGCCGTCGTCATCCTGCTCGCCGACACGCTGATCTGCTTCACCCTGACCACCCTGCTGCTGGAAGCCGACAGCGGGCGCGGCCAGTCGGTCGGCCAGACCCTGAAGCGCGTCGCCATCGGCCTGGGGCGCAACCCGCTCATCATCGCCGCGCTGCTCGGCCTGCTGTGGTGGCAGCTTCGCCTTCCCATCCCGCTGCCGATCGGCGGGCTTCTCAACATGCTGGCGGCGGCGGCGGCGCCCTGTGCGCTGTTCGCGCTGGGGGCGACGCTGGTCGGTCAGCCGATGAGCGACGACAGGGCGGAGGTCGCCTATCTCGTCTTCCTGAAGCTGATCATGCATCCCTTCCTGGCCGGGCTCCTCGCCGGAACGCTCCTGAAGCTGGAGCCGCAGCTCGTCCACCTGGCCGTGATCGAGGCGTCGCTGCCGACGGCGGCGAACGTCTTCGTCATCGCGACCGCCTATGGGCGCCGGCCGAGGCGGGCCTCGGCGGTCGTGCTGATGTCGACGGCGATCGGCGTCATCACGGTTTCCGTCGTCGTCGCCCTGGCCGCCGCGGCGCCGGGCACGATGCCCGTCCCTCTAGACAAGTGAGGCGAGCAAGAATCACGTCAAGGAAGCATCACGCGAGTGTCATGTCCCCCGCCTAGCGTCCGCCCATCAGGAAAATGGGCATCAGATCAAGGGGATCGCCATGAGCTTCCACCGTCGCAGCTTTCTTGCGGGCGGCACCGCCGCGGCCGGCACGCTGATCCTGCCGCGCATCGCGATCGGTCAGGCGGACAACCGTCCCTCGATCACCATCGCCGTCCAGCAGATCGCCAATTCGGCTTCGCTCGAGATCCTGCGCGAGCAGTCGAATGTCGGCGGCCGCACCTTCTCCTTCATCTATGAGGGGCTGATCCGCCAGAACCTGCTCGGCCAACTGGAATCGATCCCCGGGGTCGCCCTGGCCTGGAGACGCATCGACGACAAGACGGTCGAGCTCGACCTGCGCCAGGGCGTGAAGTTCCACAACGGCGACGAGATGACGGCGGACGACGTCGTCTTCACCTTCGGCCGCGAACGCATGTTCGGCCCCGACTACGACATCTCCTCGACCAAGACGCTGTTCACCAACGTCCTGGTGCGCGACAACGTCGAAGGCATGAAGCTGCCGCCGGAAGTGCCGGCCGTGGCGAAGAGGCTCTGGCCCGCGCTGGAGCGCGTCGAGGCGGTCGAGAAGTACAAGGTCCGCTTCGTCAACCGGACCACGGATCCGACGCTGGAGGGCCGCATCGCGCGCTACGGCAGCGAGGTGATCTCGCGCCGGGCGTTCCTGGAATCCAAGAACTGGCTGGAATGGGCGCGCAAGCCGATCGCGGCCGGCCCCTACAAGGTGCGCGAGTTCGTGCCAGACCAGAGCCTCACCCTGGACGCGCATGACGAGTACTGGGGTGGCCGCCCGCCGCTCAAGAGCGTGCGCTTCGTCGTGGTTCCGGAAGTGGCCACGCGCATCAACGGCCTCTTCGCCGGCCAGTTCGACTTCATCTGCGACATGCCGCCCGACCAGATCCCGGGGATCGAGAAGAACGCCAAGTTCGAGGTCCTGGGCAGCACCATCGTGAACCACCGGCTGACGGTTTTCGACAAGAACCACCCGCAGCTGGTCGATCCGCGCGTGCGTCAGGCCTTCACCCATGCGATCGACCGCAAGGCGATCGTGGACGCGCTGTGGTCGGGCCGCACGCGCGTGCCGGCGGGCCTGCAGTGGGAATTCTACGGCCCGATGTTCGTCGAGGGCTGGAGCGTCCCCGAATACAACCCCGGCAAGGCGCGCGAACTCCTTAAGGCCGCCGGCTACAAGGGCGATCCCATCCCCTATCGCCTGCTGAACAACTATTACACCAACCAGACCGCGACGGCGCAGGTGCTGGTCGAGATGTGGCGGCAGGTAGGGCTGAACGTACCGATCGAGATGAAGGAGAACTGGCAGCAGATCTTCGATCGCAACAGCCCGCGCGCCGTGCGCGACTGGTCGAACAGCGCCTCCTACAACGACCCGATCTCCTCCATCGTCAACCAGCACGGGCCGCAGGGCCAGCAGCAGCAGGTCGGCGAATGGACCAACGAGGAGATGAACAAGCTGTCCATCGCGATGGAGACGGAGACCGACCCGACGCGGCGCAAGGCGATGTTCAAGCGCATGCTGGAGATCTGCGAACGCGAGGACCCGGCCTATACGGTCCTGCACCAGAACGCCACCTTCACCGCGAAGCGCAAGGACATCCGGTGGAAGGCCTCGCCCTCCTTCGCCATGGAGTTCCGTCCCGGAAACTTCGCCATCAATTGAGGGCGCCGGCATGTCCGCCCCCCTCGTATCCCTCCGCGGCCTGACCGTCGACTTCCAGGACGGCCGCCGCCTGGCCCGGGCGGTCGACGGCGTCGACCTCGAGATCGCGCCCGGCGAGGCGGTGGGCCTGGTCGGCGAATCCGGTTCGGGAAAGAGCGTCACCTGGCTCGCCGCGCTCGGCCTTCTTCCGACCAAGGCCCGCATCGGCGGCGAGGCCAGAATCGACGGTCTGAACCTCATCGGGGCGGAGAGGCGGGCGCTCGAAGGCGTGCGGGGCCGGCGCGTCGCGATGATCTTCCAGGACCCGTCGAGCTGCCTCAACCCGGTACACAGGATCGGCCGGCAGCTCACGGAGGCGCTCAGGCTGCATCGGGGCATGGACGGGCGGGCGGCGGAGGCCGAGGCGCTCCGCCTGTTCGACCAGGTCGGCATCGCGGATGCCCGGCGCCGCCTGACCGACTATCCCCACCAGTTGTCCGGCGGACTGAACCAGCGGGTCATGATCGCCATGGCCATCGCCGGCCAGCCGGAACTCCTGATCGCCGACGAACCGACGACGGCGCTGGACGCCACCATCCAGGCGCAGATCCTGGCGCTGCTGTCGCAGGTACGCCGCGATACCGGCATGGCGATGGTTCTGATCAGCCACGACCTCGGCGTCGTCGCCGAGAACGTGCAGCGCGTCTGCGTGATGTATGCGGGGCGCATCGTCGAGCAGGCGCCGGGCGAGGCGCTCTTCGCCGCGCCGCGCCACCCCTACACGCAGGGCCTACTCGCAGCCCTGCCGACGCTGACCGGCCCAAGACGCCGTCTCGCCGCCATCCCAGGCAGCGTGCCGGAGCCTTGGAACCTGCCGGTCGGCTGCCGTTTCGCGCCCCGCTGTCCGGCCGCGGAGGACCGCTGCCGCAACGAGGCGCCACCGCGGCGCGCCATCGCGACGGCGCACCAGGCATCCTGCCACCTCGACATCGCCGGCCAGTCGGTCTGGGCATTCCGGGAAGCCGCCGAGTGACCCCGCTCATCGAAGCGATCGACATACGCCGGCAATACGCCGTCAGGGTCGGCGGGCCCCTGTTCGGCCGGAAGGCGGTGCTGCGCGCCGTCGACGGCGTGTCGTTCCGGATCGAGGCCGGCAACACGCTCGGTCTCGTCGGAGAATCGGGCTGCGGCAAGTCGACCACCGGCAAGCTCGCCCTGGGCCTGATACCGGCCACTTCGGGCGAGATCCGCTTTGTCGGGAATCCCCTGCCGCCGATCGGCGGCGGGCCCTGGCGGGACATGCGCCGGCGCATGCAGATGGTCTACCAGGACCCGCTCGGCGCGCTCGACCGCAGGCTCAAGGTCGGCACCCAGATCGCCGAGCCGCTGGTCATCCACGCGATCGGCACGCCGGCGGAGCAGCGCGAGCGCGCATTCGCCATCATGGCCGCGGTCGGTCTGCAGAAGCACCATTTCGACCGCTACCCGCACGAACTGTCGGGCGGGCAACGCCAGCGGGTCGTGCTGGCCCGGGCGCTGGTCACCGAGCCGAAACTGATCGTCTGCGACGAGCCCATCTCGGCGCTCGACGTCTCCATCCAGGCGCAGGTGGTGAACCTGCTGCTCGACCTGCAGGATCGTCTCGGCCTCACCTATCTCTTCATCAGCCACGACCTGAAGGTGGTCCGCCAGGTGAGCCACGAGGTGGCGGTGATGTATCTCGGCCGCATCGTCGAGACCGGCCGGGCGGAAGCGCTGTTCCGGACGCCCGCGCACCCTTACACGCGGGCGCTCGTCTCCGCGATTCCGACCGTGGGCAAAAAGCGCGAGCGCCTGATCCTGTCCGGCGATCCGCCCAATCCGGTGAACGTGCCTTCGGGCTGTTCCTTCCACCCACGCTGCCCCTTCGCCACGGCACGCTGCCGGAGCGAGACGCCGGCGCTGCGCCCGGCCGAGGACGGCAGGCAGGTCGCCTGCCACCTCGCCGCCGACGGCGCCCTGCCGCTCGCCGCATGAGCCCCCGATGCTGAGCTTCGCCCTGTCACGGATCGCCCGCGCCGGACTGACCATCCTGTTCGTCGTCACCTTCGCCTTCGTCGTCCTGCGCCTGTCGGGAGATCCGGCGCTCCTCATCATGTCGGTCGATGCCCCGCCGGAGGCGATCGAGGCCTTCCGCAAGGCCTGGGGCCTGGACCGGCCGATCTGGGAACAGTTCGTCGCCTATGCCTGGCATGCCCTGACCGGCGACTTCGGAAAATCCATGCGCGACGGCCGGCCCGCGATCGAGCTGGTGCTGGAGCGTCTGCCGGCGACCCTCGCGATCACGCTGCCGGCGCTGGCCCTGAAGGTTGGGATCGGCATCCCGGCCGGCATCTATGCCGCGCTGCATCGCAACTCGATGGCCGATCGTCTGACCATGCTGCTCTCCGTCGCCGGCTTCACCATGCCGAGCTTCGTCCTGGCCCTGGTCCTGGTCCTGATCTTCGGGGTGAACCTGGGCTGGCTGCCCGCGAGCGGGGCCGATACGGCATGGCATGCCGTGCTTCCGATCGTCACCCTGGGAACGGCGGGCGCGGCGATCATGGCGCGCTTCACCCGCTCGGCCATGCTCGAGGTGCTGGGACAGCCCTACATCCGGGCGGCCTCGGCCAAGGGGCTCGCCTGGTGGCTGGTGGTGGCCAAGCACGCCCTGCCCAACGCGGCCATTCCCACTGTCACCATCGTCGGCTTCATGGTCGGCAGCCTGGTGGCGGGAGCGGTCATCGTCGAGAGCGTCTTCGCCTGGCCGGGCATCGGACGGCTTCTCGTTTCGGCGGTCGCCAATCGCGATCTCGCGGTGGTCCAGGCCCTGCTCATGGTGATCGCCGCCTGGATGGTGGCCGCCAATCTCTGCGTCGATCTCGCCTATGGCTGGCTCGACCCGAGGGTGCGGAGCGGCGGCCGATGACGGCGCGCGACACGCTAGCGACCGCCCCGCGGGCGGTGCCGTCGGTCCCGACGCGCGCCAGGCGCCTGCTGGCCGCCTGGCCGCCGACGGTCATGATCGCCTCCGCCTGGCTCGCCCTCATGGTGGTCACCGCCTTCGGGGCCGACTGGCTGGCGCCCTATGGCGTCACCGCGATGGACCTGAAGGCCCGGCTCGGCATGCCGGTCTTCATGGGCGGCGACTTCGCCCATCCGCTCGGCACCGACGAGCTCGGCCGGGACGTGCTCTCGCGCCTCATCATGTCGATCCGCATGAGCCTTCTGATCGCGCTGTTCGGTACCCTGATCGCCGCGGGGATCGGCACCATCCTGGGCTTCCTCGCGGCGCATTTCCGCGGCAAGGTCGAGCAGCTCGTGCTGATGGCGATCGACTTCCAGGCCAGCATGCCGTTCATGATCATCGCGCTGTCGGTGCTGGCCTTCTTCGGCAACAGCCTGGTCCTGTTCGTCTGCCTGATGGGGTTCCATTCCTGGGAGCGCTACGCCCGCATCACCCGGGGACTGACCCTCGCCGCCAACGAACAGGGATATGCCGCGGCGGTCCGACAGCTTGGCGCCAAGCCCGGGCGGATCTACGGGCTGCATATCCTGCCCAACATCGCCTCGACCCTGATCGTATCGATGACCCTGACCTTCCCCGAGATCATCCTGCTCGAGAGCGGCCTCTCCTTCCTCGGCCTCGGGGTACAGCCCCCGCTCACCAGCCTCGGCAACATGGTGGGCTATGGCCGCGAGTACATCACGCGCGCGCCCTGGATCATGCTGGCGCCGAGCGTCGTGATCGTCATGACCACCCTGTCCATCAGCCTGCTCGGCGACTGGCTTCGCGACCGGTTGGATCCGACGCTACGCTGACCGCCATGACCCAGATCGCCTCCCACCGGGGCGGAGCGTTGCTCTGGCCCGAGAACAGCCGGATCGCCTTCGAGAACACCGCCGGGCTGGCAGTGCAGCAGGTGGAGTTCGACGTGCACCCCACCGCCGACGGGCGGCTGGTGGTGATCCACGATCCCACCTTCGAGCGGACGGCCGACACGGCGGGGCCGGTCGCCGCCCGACGCTGGGAGGAGATCGAGCGAGTTGCGCTGAAGGGCACCGGGGGCCAGCGCCCCCTGCTGCTCGAGGAAGTGATCGAGATCTTCCGTCCGACGGAGATCGCGCTCCGCTGCGAGCTCAAAGCCGATGCCGAGGGGAAGCCCTATCCGGGCCTGCCGCGCCTCGTGGCCGAGGCGTTGGGTCGGGCTGGGGTGCTGGACCGCAGCATCCTGACCGGCTTCCAGCTCGCCACCATCCGCGAAGCCGCCGGGCTCGCCGATCCGAGGGGCGCCGTCTGGCTGGTGGCGCCCACGGTGATGCGCGACATCGGCGGCGCCGAGAATGCCGCCCGCCTGGCGGAACAGCACCAGATCCCGGCGATCGGCCTGCACCACGGCACGCTCGACGGCGAGACCGTGGCCCGCGTGCGGCGTCTGGGTATGGGGATCGGCGCCTGGGGCTGCAAGGCGGAGCCCGAGATGCGCCGGATGTTCGAGCTCGGCGTCGACGTCTTCACCACCGACCGTCCCGACATCGCCGTACGGATCGCGGCAGAGAGGAAACAACCGTGACGCAGCGCAGGAAAAACGTCCTTCTCATCGTCGTCGACCAGTGGCGCGGCGACATGATGGCCCATCTCGGCACGCCCGGGCTGAAGACACCGAACCTCGACCGGCTGTGCCGGGAAGGGGTGACGTTCAGGAACCACTTCACCCAGGCCGCCCCGTGCGGACCGGCGCGCGCCTCGCTTCTCACGGGGCTGTACCAGATGACGCACCGGGCGGTGCAGAACACGGTCCCGCTCGATTCCCGCTTCACCAATCTCGCCTACGAACTGCGCGGCCTGGGCTACGACCCGGCGCTGGTCGGCTATACCACCACCACGCCCGACCCGCGCCGGACCACGCCCGCGGACCCCCGGTTCCTGGTCCTGGGCGACATCATGGACGGCTTCCGTCCGGTCGGCGCCTTCGAACCCTATCGCGAGGCCTATTTCGGCTGGGTCGCCGAGAAGGGCTATCCGCTGCCGGACCGGCGAGACGAGATCTGGCTGCCCAAGGAAGGGCCCGCCGGCGCGACCACCGCCCCCGCGCGGATCACCGCCGAACTGTCGGACACGGCCTGGTTTACAGAACGGGCTCTGACCTATCTGCAGGGTGCACGGAACCGGAACTGGTTCCTGCACCTCGGCTACTACCGGCCGCACCCGCCCTTCATCGCGCCGGAGCCCTACAACAGCATGTACGATCCGGACGACATGCCGCCGCCGGTCCGCGCCGCGACGCTGGAAGAGGAGAAGGCGCAGCATCCGCTGCTGCGCTACTACGCCGAGCATATCGCCCAGGCGAGCTTCTTCCAGGGCGGCGAAGGCCTGGCCTCGGCCATGAGCGAGACCGATGTGCGCAAGATGCGCGCCGCCTATTTCGGGCTGATGAGCGAGATCGACGATCACCTCGGGCGGGTCTTCGCCTTTCTCGACGAAACCGGACAGTGGGACGATACGCTGATCGTGTTCACCTGCGACCACGGCGAGCAGCTGGGCGACCACCATCTGCTCGGCAAGGTGGGATACTTCGACGGCAGCTTCCGCATTCCCATGGTCGTGCGCGATCCCAGCCCGGAGGCGGACGGCACGCGCGGCCGGATCGTGGACAAGTTCACCGAAACGATCGACACGATGCCCACCATCCTCGACTGGCTGGGCGGAGAGATCCCGCGCCAGTGCGACGGCCGCTCGCTCGTTCCGTTCCTGCACGGCGAGGCCCCGTCCGATTGGCGGACCGAAGTGCACTACGAGTTCGATTTCCGCGACGTCTTCTATTCCCAGCCGGAATCGGCGCTCGGCCTGCACATGGACCAGTGCTCGCTCGCCGTGGTGCAGGACGAGCGGTTCAAGTACGTCCATTTCGCCGCACTGCCGGCCCTGCTCTTCGACCTGCGCGAGGACCCTGGCCAGTTCCGCAACCTCGCCGAGGATCCGCGCTACGCCGCCGTGCTGGCGACCTACGCGCAGAAGATGCTGAACTGGCGCCTGCGCCACGCGGACAAGCTGCTCACCGGCTATCGGGCGAGCCCGCAGGGCCTGCAGTCGCGGCGCTGAGCACCGTTCCCCCGGCCATCCCGGATCGATAGCCTCGATCCGTCGCAGCCGGGGGAATGCCATGGTCGAAGCCTGTCCGCTGATCGAGGTGAGCGGGCCGCCGCGCGAGCGCGGCCGGCAGTACGGACTCCAGGCCGCCGGACGGATCAGGCTCGGCATCGGCCACTATGCGCGGCAGCTGGGCGTCCTCGGGCTGGAAGCGGGCGGGGTCGCCGCCACGGCGCGGGCCTATCTCCCGGTGATCGAGGCCTTCGGTCCTGAACTGGTCGAGGAGATGCGCGGGATCGCGGAAGGGTCCGGCGTCGGGCTGGAGGAGATCCTGCTGCTCAACGCGCGCACCGAGATCCTGAAACTGGCGCAGGATCCGCGCCTGCGCCGGAGCCTCGGTCTCACCGTCGAGCCGGACGGCTGCACCGGCGTGGTGGCCCTGCCGGCCGCGACGGCGGCCGGCCGCCTGTTGCAGGCGCAGAACTGGGACTGGAAGGCCGAGTGCGCCGAAACGGCCGTCGTCCTGCGGGTGCGCCAGGAGCACGGCCCCGACATTCTCACCTTCACCGAGGCCGGCGCGCTGGCCCGGTCGGGTCTCAACGGCGCGGGCATCGCCATCACCGCCAACTACCTCGAATCGGACAGGGATTATCGCGGAATCGGAGTGCCGCTGGCGCTGATCCGGCGCAAGGTGCTCGCCACCGAACATCTGGCGATGGCCATGCACGCGGTCTATGCGACCGAGAAGTCGGCTTCCAACAACATGATCGTCAGCCATGCCGGTGGGATCGCCATCGATTTCGAATGCGCGCCGGACGAGACGTTCCAGGTGCATGCCGATCGCGGCCTGATCGTGCATGCGAACCACTGGCAGAGCCCGGTCGCCCTGGCGAAGCTGAGGGACACCGGGATCGCCAACACGCCCGACAGCCTCTATCGCGACATGCGCGTGCGCGCCCTGCTGGAGCCACAGATCGGCCTGATCGACGCCGCGCGGATCAAGGCTGCGCTGTTCGACGACTTCGCCGCGCCGTGGTCGGTCTGCCGGCCGCCGCGGGAATCGCTCGCCGGCAACCTGACCGCGACGGTGGCGATGATCGTCATGGAGCCGCAGAGCGGCGTGATGGAAGTGGCGATGCTGCCGGCGGTGGATCGTACCTTCACCACCTACCGGCTGGGGCCCAGCGACCTGAAGGGTCCCGTCTAGCGGCGGCGGAGACCGGCGGAAGCGCTCGAGGGCCGTGTCAGCAGGGCGATCAGGGCCGCGCCTGTGGCCGCCAGGGCGAAGGGACCGGCGGCGTCGACCATGGCACGCTTGGAAGACAGGTCGGGAGCCATGCCGAGCGCCAGGAGAGCGAGCGCCACCCCGGCGACGAGCCCGAAGAAGATGGCGGTGGGGGTCGAGATCCTGCGCATGGTCGCCTCGGTGATGTCTGAACGTCTGTCGATGGCAGCGAACCTATACCCGGCACCCGTTGCGCCGCGGTGACAGCGGTCACCCAGGGATAGTAGCCGCCGTCACGTCTGCGTGTGGCCTGGTCAGACGATGGCGCGCTGGAAGATCGGCGGCTGTCGCACCATGTCCGCCAGCGCCTGGAGCGTCTGGCGCAGGACCTCGCGGTCCGGCGCGCCGCCGAGCGAGATGCGCACGCCCGCGGGCGCGCTCGCCGGGTCGACCGCGAAGCGGCCGACCGGGACGACGATGATGCCGCGCGCCTCGGCGGCGGCGGCGAAGGAATTCGCCCCCCAGGGCCGGGGCAGCCGGAGCAGCACGTGCATCGACTGCGGATCCGCGGTGACGTCAAGGCCTTGCAGGACGTCGACGGCGATCGCCTGGCGGGCGCGCAGTTCGCGCCGCTGGGCCGTGAGCAGCCGGTCGGCGGTGCCGTCGGCGATCCAGCGGGCCATGATCTCGACCATCAGCGGCGCGGGGCCGAGCGAGCGGGAATGGACCGCCCCGGCGAGCCGCGGCACCTCGGGTCCGGGCGCGACGATCCAGCCGACCCGAAGGCCGGGCAGGAAGCATTTGGACGCGCTGCCGATATAGATGGTGCGTTCCGGCGCGAGGGTCGCAATGGGTGGGGGGCAGTCTTCCGGCAGGGCGCCGTAGACGTCGTCCTCGACGATGACGAGGTCGCGCGCCCGGGCCACCTCGACGATCGCCCGGCGCCGCGCCGGGCTCATCGTCGTATTGGTCGGATTTTGCAGGGTCGGCTGGATCATCAGGAGCCGCGCCCCGGTGGATTGCGCAGCAGCGTCAAGGGCTTCCGGCAGGAGGCCCTCGCCGTCCATGGCGATCGGATGACCCTGCCGATCGGCCAGGCGCGCCATGTCGATCAGGCAGGAATAGGTGTATTCCTCGAACAGGATCGGCTTGTCGCCGCGGCCGAAGATCGACAGCGCCACCCCTAGGGCCTGCTGGGCCCCCACCGTCAAGATGATGTGTTCTGGCGGTGCCGCGATGCCGTGCCGGCGAACCCATTGCGAAACCGCCTCGCGATGGGCGCGATGGCCGCCGGCCGGCGCGTAGCCGACCAGGGCGGCGACATCGCCGCGCTCGGCCAGCGTCTTGAGCGAGTCGGCGAGCGCGCGGCGGGCTTCCTCCGTCGCCAGTTCGTTGTGGGACAGGTCGATCGGCGCCCCGGGTTCGCGTGACCGCAGCCCCCCCGAGCGCGCCGGGCGGCGGGCGAAGGTCCCCCGGCCGACCTCGCCCGAGAGATAGCCCTGGCGCTCCGCCTCCAGGTAACCTCTTGAAATCGTTCCGACAGTCACCCCGAGCTTCCAGGCGAGCTCGCGCTGCGGCGGCAGCCTGGCGCCGACCGGGAGTTCCCCCTTCTCGACCGCATCGATGATGGCGTCGGCCAGCGCCCGATAGACCGGACCGTCCCGGTGTGTGAGGTTCGGCACCCAAATTGTCATGGTGACAATTCCTACATTGACACCCGATCAATGTCAAGTTCATGGTGACAATCGAAGCGATTGCTTCGTTAAAGGAGAGTGACAAATGCGGGAAAGGACCGACACAATCGATCGGCTTTCCGCGCTCGCGCGGATGACCGATCTCGCCACCCTGGTTTGGGCCGACGCCAAGGCGTTGATGGTCCACCTGGTAACCTGGCAGAATCGCGTGCGCGAGCGTAAGCATCTGGCGTCTCTCGACGATCGGATGCTGCGCGACGTCGGCCTGTCGCGCGTCGACGTGGAGCGCGAGGCGAGCAAGCCGTTCTGGACCGTCTGACGGGGGCCCGAGCGCATGCGAGTGCCGATCTTCCAGATCGACGCCTTCACGGGGGAGCGGTTCCGCGGCAACCCGGCCGCGGTGATGCCGCTTCCCCGTTTCGTCGCCGACGAGACGCTGCAAGCCATCGCAGCGGAAAACAATCTGGCCGAAACGGCTTTCCTGGTGGCCGACGGCGCCGACTATCGGCTGCGCTGGTTCACGCCGAAGATCGAGGTGCCGCTCTGCGGCCATGCCACGCTGGCCTCCGCCTGGGTGGTCCTGAATTGTCTCGATCCAAACCGCGACAATGTCACCTTCCATTCGCTCTCCGGGCCGCTCAATGTCCGCCGCGCGGGCGCCGACGGGCGCCTCGCCATGGACTTTCCGGCCCAGCCGGCGACCGTCCTTGATCCAGCCTTCACCTTGACCATCGGCGCAACCCTGGGTCGAATTCCCACCACCGTCCTCAAGGCCCGAAACTATGTCGCCGTGTTCGAGACGGCGGCCGAGGTGCGCGCCCTCACCCCCGACTTCGCCGCGATGATGAAGCTCGACACCCCGGGCGTCATCGCCACCGCCCCGGGCGACAGTGGGGGAGAGGATGGGGAGTACGACTGCGTCAGCCGCTACTTCGCGCCCGGCGCCGGCATCCCCGAGGACCCGGTGACCGGCTCGGCCCACTGCACCCTCGTCCCCTACTGGGCGGCGCGGACCGGCAAGGCCGCCATCCGCGCCTGGCAGGCGAGCCCGCGCGGCGGCGCGCTCGACTGCCGCCTCGACGGCGAGCGGGTCGAACTCGCCGGGCATTGCGCCTTCTACATGCAGGGCGAGGCCGAGATCGGCTAGTGTCGCGCTCCGAATTCAGCCCCGGTAGGGGATTTGGGGAGCGAGACATGGCGCTGAAGATTGCGGTGATCCCGGGCGACGGCATCGGCCACGAGGTGGTGCCGGAAGGCATCAAGGTGCTGGAGGCGGCGGGCCGCAAGTTCGGCATCGGCTTCAGTTGGGACACGCTCGACTGGTCGTGCGACCGCTACCGGACGAAGGGCGCGATGATGCCCGAGGACGGGCTGAAGCAGATCGCCGGGCACGACGCCGTCTTCCTCGGCGCGGTCGGGCACCCGGACGTCGCCGACCACGTCTCGCTCTGGGGCCTGCTCATCCCCATGCGCCGGCAGTTCGAGCAGTATGTGAACAAGCGCCCGGTGCGCCTCCTCCCCGGCGTCTCCTCGCCGCTCAAGAATCGCGGGCCCGAGGACATCGACATGATCATCCTCAGGGAGAACTGCGAGGGCGAGTATTCGGAGATCGGCGGCCGCCTCTATGCCGGCACCGATGCCGAGATGGCGATGCAGCAGACGGTGTTCACCCGAACCGGCACCGACCGCATCATCCGCCAGGCCTTCGAGGTCGCCCGCACCAGGAAACGCAAGCACGTCACCTCGGCCACGAAGTCGAACGGCATCATCCACACGATGCCCTATTGGGACGAGCGCTTCAGAACCATCGCCGCCGAGTTCCCCGACGTGAAGACGGCGCAGTTCCATATCGACATCCTCTGCGCGCATTTCGTGGCGCATCCGGACTGGTTCGACGTGGTGGTGGGCTCGAACCTGTTCGGCGACATTCTCTCCGACCTCGGCCCCGCGGTGGCCGGCTCCATCGGCATCGCGCCCTCGGGCAACATCAACCCGCCGCGAAAATTCCCCTCGATGTTCGAACCGGTGCACGGCAGCGCGCCCGACATCGCCGGGCGCAACATCGCCAACCCGATCGGGCAGATCTGGTCAGGGGCCATGATGCTGGAGCACCTGGGGCACCCGGAAGCGGCGGCGGCGGTGATGGCCGCGATCGAGCGCGTGGTGGCGGAGGGCCGCGTGCTGACCCGCGACCTCGGCGGGCAGGCCAGCACGCAGGAGCTGGGTGCTGCGATCGCGGCGGCGATCTAGGCCGCGCTCACGCCGCCCGCCGCCGCCGCGCCGCGATGCCGAACATGCCGAGGCAGCCCGCCAGAAGTGCCAGCGCGCCCGGCTCGGGCACAGCGGTGCCGGCCGGGATCACCGTCGTCGAGAAGATGCGCGGCGCTGGGTCGGCATAGCCGAAGGTGTTGCCCGTCGTCGCGTTGCCGGCTTCCACGATCACCGCGCTGAGGTCGGTGGTCCCGCTGAGCACGGTTATCTCGATCCGGCCGTCGATGCTGCCGTCGGCGATCGAACTGAAGTCGTCGAGCAAAACCGGCGGACCGAATGTGAAGACGCTGCCAGGGCCGATCAGGAAGAGATGCAGGCCGAACTGAAACGGGCCGGACTTCTCGCCCAGCAGCGTCGCGCCGTCATAGACCTTGAACTCAACATTCGCGAGCGTGAACCCGGAAAAGGCGGCGCTCACCCGCAAGAGGTCGACCTCGCCCAGGAAACCGTAGGGGTCGTCGTCGAAGCCGAACTCAACCACGACCTTGTCGCCGGCCGACAAAGGCATGGCCTGTGCCGGTTCGGGACAACCGCCGGCCAGGAGGACGGCCCCCGCCACGGCGCCGGTGATCTGGACTGGAACACGCATGATCGAACCCTTTGCGAGGTTGGCCGCGCCGCGCGCGGTGGGATGCATTGATGCCAGCACTGTCCCCGGCTGTGATTGACCCGGCGTCCCAGACGCTTACCCTTGCGTCCCAATTTTCCGCACGGTCGGCGCCTGTGCGAATGCGCACTGAACCGCCGCGTTGCCGGAGCGATAGTCCGGAACGAAGAGCCGGCCGCCGCCGGTCGGAGGATGCGATGCAGCCGGCGCCCCTGCCAAAAATCCGTTTCGATACCGCGGGATTGCCCCCTCGCCAGCAAATGGATGCCTGGCGCGAGGCGGTCGGCGTCACCCACGAGATCGCCGCCACCGATCCGGACGGCCCAGGGGGACTGCTCGCCTCCTCCGACGTCTGGCGCCTCGGCCATATGGTGGTCAGCTACCGCTGCTTTCCCGCCCTCCGCTTCTCCCGTCGGACCGGCCGCACCCGGTCGGATGGTCTCGATCACTACGCTCTGCTTTTCATGCGGCGCGGCACCTGGACCGGCGACGTAGAGGGGCGCGAAGTCAGGATCGGGCCGGGAGAGATCGGCGTGCTGGACCTCGCCCGCCCCGTGGACAACCTGGTGAGCGCCAATGCAAGCCTGAGGGTGATGCTGCCGCGCGATCAGATCGAGGCCATGCTGCCTGCCTTGCCCGAGCACGGCGCGGTCCTGCGCGGAAACCCAGGGACATTGCTCGCCGACTACTTCCGGCTGATGCAGCAGGGACTGGAAACCCTAGACCTTTCTCAGGTGCGGCATGTCGAACAGGCGACGCGCAGCATGATCGCCGCCTGCCTCGCCCCTTCGCCCGGCCGGCGAGAGGCGGCGGCCTCCGCCCTCGAGGCCACAGCGATTCAGCGCGCACGCGCGCATGTGGAGGCCAACCTCTGCCGGCCCGGGCTGACGCCCGAATCCCTGGCCCGCGCGATCGGCCTGTCGCGCTCGGCGCTGTACCGCCTGTTCGAGCCCGCGGGTGGCGTCGCCGCCTTCATCCAGTCGCGCCGCCTGCAAAGGATAAGAAGCCGGCTGATGAATCCGGACGAAAGGCGCCGCATTTCCGACCTGGCTTTCGAGCACGGTTTCGTGAGCGAGGTTCATTTCGCCCGCGCCTTCCGCCGCGCCTTCGGCTCCAGCGCCAGCGAATTGCGTGCCGCGGCGCGGCAGCCGTCCGCGGCCCCCAGCACCCCGGCCGGACAGATCTACAGCGCCTGGGTGCGCGGCGGCTGACGCGCTCGCCTCACGCCGGCTGCAGGGCCGCCTCGCGTTCCTTCGGGAAAGGCGGGAAGGCGAGCGCCATCGCCGCCGCGCCGAGGCCGAGCACGACCGAGGTGATGTAGAGCCAGGCGTAGTCGCCGAAGGTGTCGAAGATCCAGCCGCCCACCGAGGGGCCGAGCGCCATGCCGAGGCTGGAGATCATCGCCGCCGCGCCGATCACGCCGCCCATGATGCGGAGGTCGAAATACTCCCGCGCCAGCGCGCCGTAGAGCGGCATCACCCCGCCATAGGCGAGGCCGAAGACGATCGCGACGGCATAGAACTCGCCCAGGCCCCGGGTGAAGATGTAGCCGGCCGCGGCGACCGCCTGGATGAGGAGGCCGGCGACCAGCACCCGCTTCACCCCATAACGGTCGGCGGAAAGGCCGAAGAGAAGACGCCCGCCGAGGCCGGCCAGGCCCTCGACGCTGTAGATGGTGACCGCAGCCACGACGGGAAGACCGCAGGCGACGGCATAGCTGACGGTGTGGAAGATCGGCCCCGAATGGGTGGCGCAGCAGAGGAAGTAGGTCGCCGCCAGCACGACGAAGGGGGTGGACCGGAGCGCCTGGCCGAGGGACATCACCGGGGCGGCGGTGGCGGCCGCCCGCCCTGCCGGCGCGGCCAGCGCCGGCGGTCGGCGGATGAGCAGCGCGGCGGGGAGCAGCAGCACCCAGGCGCCGATGCCGATGACGAGTTGGGCGAAGCGCCAGTCATAGGCGGTGACGAGCAGGCTCGCGATCGGCGAGATGGTCATCGGCGCCACGCCCATGCCGGCGGAGACGAGCGAGATGGCGAGCGCGCGGTTCGCCTCGAACCAGCCGGTGACGGTTGCCATCATCGGCGCGATCAGCGCGCCGGCGGCGACACCGACGAGGACGCCGTAGAGAAGCTGGAACTCGAGCAGGCTGGTCGAGCGGCTGGCCAGCACCAGGCCGAGGCCGAGCAGCGCCGCCCCGATCAGGACGACGATGCGGGCGCCGTACCTGTCGGAGAGCGTGCCCCAGCCGAAGGCGGCGACACCCATGGTGAGGAAGTCGAGCGTCATGGCGCTGGAGATGCCGGTGCGCGACCAGCCGGTATCGGCCGCCATCGGGGTGAGGAAGACCGCGAGCGAGAACATGGCGCCGATGGCGACGCAGCTCGACAGCGCGCCGACCGCGACGATCACCCAGCCGTAGTGAAGCCTCATCCGCCTGCCTCCCTCCCTGCCGGCGGCGGGCGCCGCCCGCATCGCCGATTACAACCGACCGGCCGGTTTGTGGTCCGGCCGGGTCAGGCCGCGCGCCGGCGCGGCCGCAATCCATCGAGCCAGGCCGTCAACATGGCGATGCCGGCCCGGAGCGCGGCCGCGTCGCGCCGACACTTGCCGAGCGATGTGAACCCCTCATAGGCCGCGACCAGAAAGCCGGCGGCCCGGTGCGGATCGATACCCGCATCCACCGTTCCCGCCGCCTGGCCACGCCGCAGCGCGTCCGCCACCGCATCGAGCCAGAAATCGAACAGCCGGGCGGTACGCAGCCGGAACCCCTCGTCGAGCGGTGACATTTCCTGCGCGATGTTGTTCAGGGGACAGCCGCCGGCGAGATCGTCCGGCCCAGTCGGCGCGGCCTCGAGGATGCGGGCGAGATCGGTCAGCGGATCGTCGCTTCCGGCCAGCGGTTCGATCCACTTCGCCCGCGTCATCCGCGCGATCACCTCGTCGACGACGGCATAGCCGAGCGCCTCCTTGCTGGCGAAGTGATGGTACATGGCCCCCTTGGTGACCCCGGCCCGCCCCAGGATCGTCTCCAGGTCGGCGCCCCGGAAGCCGGCCCGGTGCATCTCCTCGAAGGCGGACTGAAGCAGCGCCTCGCGGGTCCGCGCCGGATCCCGGACCGCCCCCCGCCGTGCGCGTTCGATCTGATGCGGCGTCAACATACCGACCAGTCTGTATGTTCGAGTGCCTCCCTGTCAACCGGCCGGAACGCCCTGTGCGGTCGAGCCGGTACGTGCAATGCTACCGGAGGGCTCAGCCGTTAAGGTTTTGTTTACGAATGCCGCCGGATGCTGGAGATCCGGGACAGCCGGGGAAGGCCCGCCCGTGCGGCGGATGACGGAGGACAGGCGGCGCGAGACGAAGCGCCATGACGACGAGCGCCGGCCTTGGCCGGGGCCCGCCGCAGGAGGGTGAGATGAAAGCGGCGAACCGCCTGCTTGTGGTCGATGACGACGTCGACATCGCCACGCTGATCCAGACCGTGGCCGCCGGCTGCGGCTACGAGGTCGAGATCGCCACGGACAAGACCGCCTTCCTGCGCCAGGTCGACAGCGGCTTTCCCACCCATATCGTGCTGGATCTCAACATGCCGACGGCAGACGGCATAGAGCTGCTGCGCGTCCTATCGGAGAAGCGCAGCGCGGCGCGCATCGTGATCGCGAGCGGTGTCGACGGCCGGGTGGTCGAGGCGGCACGGCGGATCGGGCAGGAGCGCGGCCTCGACGTGGTCGGCACCCTGCTGAAGCCGTTCCGCACGGCGGCGCTGCGCGAGCTGCTGACCGCGCATCTCCTGCAGGACGACAGCGTGAGCGAGGCCGAGCTCGCGACCGCGATCGCGGAGGGCCAGCTCTTCCTCGTCTACCAGCCCAAGATCGCTCTCGATGGCGGTGCCGTGGAAGGTTACGAGGGTCTGGTGCGCTGGCGCCACCCGCGCCGGGGCACCGTCATGCCCGACGCCTTCATCCCCCTCGCCGAGGCCGCCGGCCTGATCGACACGCTGACCGATGCGGTCATCGCCGGCGGCATCGCGGAGATGGCGACGTGGCGCGACCGGGCGAGCCTGTCCCTGGCCCTCAACATGTCGGGTCGCTCCCTGCTCGACCTCACCTTCGCCGATCGCCTGGCCGCGCTCTGCGCCGAGCAGGGCGTCGCGCCGCACCGGCTTGTGCTGGAACTGACCGAGAGCCGGGCGATGAGCGACCCGGTGAACGCGATGGACATCTTCTCGCGCCTGCGGCTCAAGGGCTTCCGTCTCGCCATCGACGACTTCGGGACCGGCTATTCCTCCTTCACCCAGCTCGCCCGGCTGCCGTTTTCCGAACTGAAGATCGATCAGAGCTTCATCCGGGAGATGGAACGCTCGCGCGAGGCGCGCACGATCGTCAAGGCGATGATCGACCTCGCCCACAATCTCGGCCTGCAGGCCACGGGGGAAGGCATCGAGGACGCGGGCACGCTGCAGCGCCTGATCGACCTGAAATGCGACCACGGTCAGGGCCACTATGTCGCCAAACCCATGCCGGCGGAGCAGATTCCCGACTGGCTGCGGTTCTGGAGCAAGCGGCAGGCCGAGATCGTTCCCCGCACGACCGCCGGCGGACCGGCCGCAGGCGGCATCTCCGCGGCCTGATCGCCTTCCCCTAGTCGCGCGGCGTCCGGGCCGCGCGGATGAGATAGGAGCGGTTCAGCCGCCGCAGGTGGCGTTCCATCTCGGCCACCGCCCGGTCGGCGTCCCGCGCCTCCATATGACGCATGAAGCGCCTCCGCGAGGGCAGGACATAGGCATTGTCGCGCGGGCCGATGGCGCGCACGAAGTGTTCCATGATCTCCATGATCGCCTCCATCATGATGGTCATGATGGGGTTGTGCGTGGCCCGCGCGATCAGCCGGTGGAAGTCCAGATGCAGCGCGGCACGGCGATAGAAGTCGCCCTCCTCCCGCGCCCTGGCCGCGGCGGCGATGTTGGCGTGCATGGCCGCGAGATCCTCGGCGGTGGCCCTCTCGCAGGCGGCCCTCACGGCGAGCGATTCGATCCAGACGCGCGCCTCGGTCAGGTGGTCGGGCCCGATCGCGCCGAGGTGATACATGTCGCGCAGGCCAGCGATCACCGCCCCGCCGGTATCCCGCGTGACGAAGGCGCCGCCCGCGGCGCCCTTGCGCAGCCGAAGCAGGCCGGCATTCTCCAGTCCGCGAAGGGCCTCGCGCAGCGTGTTGCGCGACACGCCGAACTGTTCCGACAACTGCCGCTCCGCCGGCAGCCTGTCCCCGGGCCGGAGCCGGCCGCCGGCCAGTTCCCCGCGGATCTGTTCGGCGATCTCCTCGAAGGCGCGGGCGGCGCGGACCGGACGGAAGCCGGCGGCGCCGGTCATGCGAGCGAGGTCTCCGACACGCCGATCGCGGCGAGGCGCGAGGCTCCGACGCGGTCCAGGTGATGCCCCTCGCCCGCTGCCACATGGGCCTGGAGATAGGCGGCGAAACTCTCCGCCCGGGCCGAGGCGCGGACATAGTCGCGCAAGTGCGCCTCGTCGGCACGGTAGAGCGTGGCCGAGGCGGTGGGATGGGCGCCGAAGGGCGCCTCGACCACGGCATCCACCATCACCGAGGGCAGCTTGGTCAGATGGTTCTGCCGGCGCAGCGTCCCGGTCGAGACGATGCGGTCGACCGAGACGACGACCCGCCTGGAGGCCTGGGCCAGCATCACGTCGAAGAAGGGCGCGCCCAGGAACTGGACGTTGCCCCGCTCGTCCGCCTGCTGGGCGTGGATGAAGGTGACGTCGGGACGGATCGGCGGCACGGCGAGGAGGCGTCTTTCGCCGGGGACCGCCGGCAGGGGCCGGTAATGGGCCGGATTGACCCTGGGCAGGTCGGTCCCGAGATCGGGAATCGGCATCCAGGGAAGGTCGCAGATCGCCGCCCTGAGGCCGCCGGCATAGCCCGGCCCGTCGAGTTCGGCGACCTCGATCGCGCCGCTCTCCGCCGCCTTCCTGAACTGCGGGGCGAGGCCCAGGTGCTCGAAGGAGATGAAGACGCAGGCGGTGCGCCTCACCCTCCCCGCGCCGATCAGGAGATCGGGGCCGATCGATCCCGGCGAGGGGACGAGGTCGAGATCCTTAGCCCCCTGGCGGATCAGCGCGCGCACGAGGGCCATCGGCTGCGAGTTGAAGATCCAGCCGCCGAGACCGACGCGAGCGCCGTCGGCGACCCCGGCCACGGCCTCGTCGAGCGAGACGAGCTTGCAGCGCGAGGCCATGGTCAGGCCACCAGGTGGCGCGCGATGACGACGCGCTGGATCTGGTTCGTGCCTTCGAAGATCTGGTTGATCTTGGCGTCGCGCATCATGCGCTCGACCGGATGGTCCTTCATGTAGCCGGCACCCCCGAAGATCTGCACCGCATCGGTCGTCACCTTCATCGCCACGTCCGAGGCGAAGCATTTGGCCATCGAGGCCATCTCGGCCAGACGCGAGAAATCACCGCCGTCGACCCGGTTGCAGCACTCGTAGACGAGGGCGCGCGCGGCCTCGACCTGCATCGCCATATCGGCCAGCATCCACTGCAGGCCTTGGAATTCGGCGATCGGGCGGCCGAACTGCTTGCGCCCCTTGGCATAGGCGATCGCGGCGTCGAGCGCCCCCTGGGCGAGGCCGACGGAGGCCGCGCCCACGGTCGGGCGGTTCATGTCGAGGATGCGCATGGCAGCGATGAAGCCCCTGCCCTCCTCGCCGATCATGTTCTCCGCCGGCACGCGCAGGTCCTCGAAAAAGAGGTCCACGTTGGGCACGCCGTTCAGCCCCATCTTGCGTTCGTTCTTGCCGACACGAAAACCGGGGCTCTTCGTATCCACGAGGAAGGCGCTGATGCCTTGGAAGCCCTTCGCCTCGCTGGTGCGGGCGAAGACCAGCACCCAGTGCGCGATGCTGCCCCAGGTGATGTAGCACTTCTGGCCGTTGAGGACGTAGGAATCGCCGTCCTTCCGCGCCCGGGTGCGCATCGAGGCGACGTCCGACCCAGAGTCCGGCTCGGTGATGGCGACGGCGGTCAGGGTGCGCCCCTTGGCGGCGAGCGGCAGGAAGCGGCGGCGCTGGTCCTCGGTTCCGAAATGCAGGAGCGGGAGGATCAACGCGATCGAGTTCTGGCCGGCGAAGAGGGCACAGGCTTCGGAGACGCGCGAAATCTCCTCGCGGGCGATGCAGACCGACGTCAGGTCGCCGCCGGGGCCGCCGTATTCCTCCGGCACCCAGAGCTGCAGCAGCCCCATGTCGCCAAAGACGGGAACGAGTTCCAGCGGGCAGCGATCGGTCGCGTCGATCTCGGCCGCGATCGGGCGGATCTCCCTCTCGACCATGCGGCGGATCTGGTCGCGCAGGGCAAGATGCGTGTCGGTGAAGTGATAGGGCATGTTTCCTCCCGCCTCCTCGTCTCAGCGCGCCTTGCGGCGCAGCACGCCGCTGCCGTCGACGAGGCGGCGGAGCGTGTCGATCTCGGTCGTGGTCGGGGGCGCCGTCACCGGCGGCTCACCCTCGACGACGAGGTCGAAGCCGGTGGAATCGCGCACCTGTTCCAGGCTGATGCCGGGATTGACCGAACGGACCCGCATCGCCCGGCTACCCGGCGCGAAGTCGAAGACGCCGAGCGGCGTCACCACCAGTTTGGGGCCGCCGGGCGGCAGGCCGCGATCCTCGCGCGCCGTGCCGCCGTCGAGGAATCCGGCGCCGCAGACGAAATCGACCTTCGGCACCAGGGCCGACCGGTCGTGCCGGGTCAGCAGCACGTAGAAGCGCCGGGACAGGCCGCAGAGGGCGGAGATCCCGACCGTGCCGGGGCCGCGCAGGCGCGGGCGCGCGTGCTCGCCCAGCGTCACCGTGTTGATGTTGCCGAAGCGGTCGACCTGGATCGCCGAGAGGATGGCGAAATCGAAGAAGTGCACCTGCCAGTCGATAAAGTCGATCATGTCCGGCAGGTCCATCCAGGCCTCCGCCGTCTCGATGTTCTCCGGGTCGGCGGTGGAGAGCAGGCGGCCGCGATCGGGATTGGCCATGCCGCCCGGCCCCGATACCCACCACAGGGTCGGCGCATGCAGCCGGCGGGCGAGATTGCAGGCGGCGAGCTGGATGTCGGAATTGGTGCCGATGATGGCCCTTTCGCCGTCGGCGAGATCCCGCGCCAGTTGCACCGCCAGGAATTCCCCGGTCGAGCAGGCCTCTTCAGCCACGGCCGCCTCCTCCCCTTTCTCAATGGTTGAACCATTATCGCCCCGAGAGGGTATCGCCTGTCAAGTGCCGGCGCGGCAGGTCTGCAACGGCCGAAGAGAAACGCGCTCCCGGCCCCCTTCGCAGACGCAGCAAAGCCTTGCGCGATGGCCTATGATCGGGCTTCCACGGTCGATGGGGGACCAAACATGCGTCTGGCAGGCAAGGTTGCGATCGTTACCGGTGCGGCGAGCGGAATCGGCAAGGAGATAGCCAAGGTCTTCGCCCGTGAAGGCGCGAAGGTGGCGGTGGCGGATCTCAACCTCGGCGGGGCCGAGGCGGCGGCGGCGGAGATCAACAAGGGCGGCGGCAAGGCGCTGGGCGTCGCCATGGACGTCAGCAGCGAGGACGCGGTCGAAGCCGCGGTCGCCCGCGTGGTGAAGGAGTTCGGCGGCGTCGACGTGCTGGTCAGCAATGCCGGCATCCAGCACATCGACCGGCTGGTCGACCTGAAGCTGTCGGACTGGAAGCTGCTTCTGGCCGTTCACCTCGACGGCGCCTTCCTCACCACCCGCGCCTGCATGCGCCAGATGGAGAAGTCGGGCAAGGGGGGCTCGATCATCTACATGGGGTCGGTGCACTCCAAGGAAGCCTCGAAGCTCAAGGCCGGCTATGTCACGGCCAAGCACGGGTTGATCGGCCTGTGTCATGCCGTGGCCAAGGAAGGGGCCGAACACAACATCCGCGCCAACGTCATCTGCCCAGGCTTCGTGCGCACGCCGCTCGTGGACAAGCAGATTCCCGAACAGGCGAAGGATCTCGGCATCACGGAAGCCGAAGTGGTGAGCAAGGTCATGCTGAAGGACACCGTCGACGGTCAGTTCACGACGGTGGAGGACGTGGCCGAGGCGACGCTCTTCTTCGCCGCCTTCCCCACGAATGCGCTGACCGGCCAGTCGATGGTGGTCAGCCACGGCTGGTTCATGCAGTAGGCGGCAGTCGGGGCGCGGGCGGGTCGTCCCGCCGGCGCCCCGCCCCCTTCAGGGACTGCCGGTCCCGCAGATCAGGGCGCCCAGGGTGCTGTTCAATTCGTTCGAGTTCATCCTGCTGTTCCTGCCGGTGGTCTATGCAGGCTATCTGCTGCTCTGGCGTGCCGCGCGCGGCATCGTCCTCCTGTACTGGCTCATCGCCGCGTCGCTCTTCTATTACGGCTGGTGGAGCCCGCGCCATCTGCTGCTGATCGCCGCCCTGATCCTGGGCAATTTCGCCTGCGCCGACCTGATCCACCGCTATCGGCGTGCCGGTGGCACACGCGGCGCCGATGCGGCGATGTGGCTGGGCATCGGGGCGAACCTCGCTCTCCTGGGCTATTTCAAGTACACGAACTTCCTGGTCGGAACATTGAACGACCTCACGGGCACGGCGCTGGTGGTGGCGCCGGTGCTGCTGCCGGTCGGGATCTCGTTCTTCACCTTCCAGAAGATCGCCTATCTGGTCGATGCCCGCTACCGGGAGCGCTCGCCGCACACGCTGCTGCAGTTCTCGCTCTTCGTGCTGTTCTTCCCCCAGCTCCTTGCCGGGCCGATCAACCATCATCGGGAGATTCTGCCCCAGATCGCCGATCCGGACCGGTATCGGCCGCAGACGATCAATCTCGCCGTCGGCGTCAGCATCTTCGCCATCGGCCTGTTCAAGAAGGTAGTGCTGGCCGATTCCTTCGCCGCCATAGCCACTCCGGTCTTCGCCGCGGCCGAGCAGGGAGCCGCCCTCGATGCGCTGACCGCCTGGCGCGGGACGGTCGCCTATGGGCTCCAGCTCTACTTCGACTTCTCGGGCTATTCCGACATGGCGATCGGACTGTCCCGCATGTTCGGCATCTACCTCCCGCTCAACTTCAACGCGCCTTATCGCTCGACCGGGATCGTCGACTTCTGGCGGCGCTGGCATATGACGCTGTCGCGCTTCCTGCAGGCCTATCTCTACATACCGCTCGGAGGCAACCGGCACGGCAATGCCAGGCGCTATGCCAACCTGATGATCACGATGCTGCTCGGCGGGCTGTGGCACGGGGCGGGCTGGAACTTCGTGCTGTGGGGGGGCCTGCACGGCAGCTATCTGATCGTGAACCATGCCTGGCGGCGAATGATGGGGCCTGCTTCCGATCACCCCATCGCCATCGGCCTGTCCCGCCTCCTCACCTTCGCCGCCGTCATGCTGGCCTGGGTGCCGTTCCGGGCGGAGACATTCGAAGGCGCGATGTCGGTCTATGCCGGCATGCTGCGTCCGCCCGCCGCTGGCGCCGCCGAGCTCGCCGCCGCCTTCGGCTGGCTCGCCCTCTGGCTGGTGTTGCTCTGGTTCTGGCCGACGACGCAGGAGATCATGCGTCGATACACACCAGCGCTCGATTTCGTGGAGGCGGCGCCCAAGCGCACGCCCGTGTTCTGGATCGACCAGGCAAAGGAGCGCGTCCTGTGGCGGCCCAGCACGGGCTGGGCGGTGCTGACCGGCCTCCTCTTCGGCCTGAGCCTGCTGCACCTCACCCAGATCAGCGAATTTCTCTACTACCAGTTCTGACCATGCCGAATGCCGATGCCCGCCGCTTCCTCACCCGCGCCACCGGCGCGGCGCTGGGACTGGTGGCGCTGGCCGGCGCGGTCAACGTCCTCGTCGATCCCTATGACGTGTTCCGCTACGCACGGATTCCGGGCGTCAACATCGACAAGCCCGCCATCGAAAACCAGGTGCGGCTCGCCAAGGCCTATCAGATCCGCAGGCTGAAGCCCGAGATCATGGTGCTCGGCAATTCCAGGGTCGAGATGGGTCTCGACACCGAGAGGCGCAGCCGCGAAATCGGGAAGCAGATCTTCAACGGCGGGCTGCCGGGTTCGACGATCTACGAGCTGCACCGCTACCTTCAGCACGCGGCCGCGATCGGCTCGCTCGAGGAGGTTCTGATCGCGCTCGACATCTTCAGCTTCAATACGCAGCTGCCCGCCGCCCAGAACGACTTCCTGGAGAGCAGGCTGATGATGCGGGCCGACAACCGGCCGACACCGCTCTGGGACGAGGCGCGCATCAACGATCTCTTCAACCTGGTCCTGGCTTGGCCGACGGTGGAGCGGTCGATCGACACCGTGCTGCGGCAGGGGACTCCCGGAGTCCCCACCCGCACGCCCACCGGCTTCGATCCGCTCGACGAGAGGAGCTTCCTCGCCGCCGCCGAGACCTATGCCGACGCCTTCCGTCGGAAGAACCGGAACTACTTTCGCCGTGGTCTCAGCCGGGGCATGAGCCTGGCGCCTTCGGCCCACTGGCCGGACGGCTCCATGATAGAGCTGGTCCGCATCCTCGACTTCTGCCGCGAGAAGAACATCAAGCTGACGCTCTTCATCCATCCCTATCATGCGCACGTGCTGGAAATCCTTGCGCTCGCAGGACAGTGGGAGATCTACGAGGACTGGAAACGGCAGGTGACGGCCGTGGTCGCGGCCGATGCGGCGCGGCATCCCGACAAGGCCCCCGTCCCGCTGTGGGACTTCGGCTATTACAACGCGGTCACCACCGAGCCGGTGCCGCCGCGCGACGGCGAACAGCGGATGACCTACTACTGGGACTCCGCGCACTACAAGTCGACGACCGGCCGCGCCATCGGCGAACGAATGCTGGACTTCGGCATCGAGCCGCAACTGCCGGATTTCGGCGTCCTGCTGACGCCGCAGAACATCGAGTCGCATCTGCAGCGGACCCGGACCGACCGGGCCCGCTACAGGCTGGAACGCTGGAACGAGGTGGAACTGCTGCAGGCGATGCAGCGCTGACTATCGTTTCTCGGTCCAGCTTTCCGAGAAGGCGAGAGCGCAGGTGCTGAATGGCCGCCCCTCGCGTTCGCGCGGCCAGGGTTGGCCCTTGGCTTCGACGCCGTTGCGGGTGAGACGCGCGGCGGCGGCCGGGATCAGGATCGTGCACACGCCGTAGGGTCGCGGGTTCGGCGGTGCATCGGGTTGGGTATGGACCAGGAGAGGGTCGCCCATGCGGTACCAGGTCAGCGCCAGTTCCTCTCCGGCCGCGTGCACGCGCTCCGACCAGAAATCGCGCGCGTCGCCCGCCCGGCTGAAGGTCGCGTCGACCACGGGGATCGAGAGATCCTTGAGGTCCGGGTTCAGCATCCCCTGGACGGTGGATTGAAGCCAACGCGCCAGGGCGATGTTGTCGGTATAGATGCGCGACCGGTCTTCGGTCAGTTCGCTCTTCAGATAGAGCACGTGACCGGGGCCGGCGGGCGAAAAGATGATGCGCCAGAAGCTCGCATCGGTGCTGTTCGGATCGCCGTCCCTGGCGCTCAGGCGGATGAAGGGATTCTCTCCCGTCAGGATCACGCGATTGGCGTCGACCGTGCTCATGTCTCTCCCCTTCTCTCTCTTCAGGCCACCAGGAAGCGTACGCCGCACAGGTCGAATCCGTCCGCCGCGGCGGGAAGGCCGGCCTTGCCGGCCCGCTCCAGCATCGCCGGCGGATCGGCCACGTCGAGACGGATCGCGGACAGGATCTCCATCCCGCCCTTTGGCCCCGGTACGAAGCGGATCACGGCGGCGTCGACCGCGATCGCGCGCCCGTCCTGCGACAGGGGCCTGTCGATGATCTTCGCCCAGTGCCGGGCGATGCCATCCACATCGGGGCTCTCGATCTCGATTCCCGTCATGGAACGGGTGACGTCCGTACGCATGAAGGCGCGCCAGTCCTTCCCCGCCGGATGATAGGCGCCGAGCCGGTCCGCCCCGCCCTCGGTGCGGTCGAACTCCATCATCGCCGCCCGGCAGTCCTTCGGGTGCAGCTGGTTTCCATAGAAGCCGTCGTAGTCGAGGGTATGGGCGATGCGGATGCCCAGCGCCTCGGCATGCGCCTTCCGGCGCTCGGGGTCGTGGCAGTCGAAGATCGCCATGTAGCCGCCACGGCCCTGCGTACGCTCGAGGAAGCGGCCGGCGGTGGTGCCCTCCCGGGTCGGCGAGACGACTTCGAGGAAATCCGTTCCGATCGGGAACAGCGCATTCACCAGTCCGTATTTTTCCACGGCGGGATCGCGGAAGCAGAGCCGCACGCCCAGCACGCCTTCGATGTCACGCACCGCCCGGTCGAGATCAGGGGCGACCAGGCAGATCTGGCGCAGCCGCAGGTACTCGTTCATGTCGTTCCTCCCGCATCCGGCACCGCAGCGTATCAGAAACCGAAGGGACTCGACTGCCGCGGTATGGTCACGTCGCGGTGGATCCACACGCTCATCATCAGCCCGAAGCCGAAGAGAAGGGTCATCATCGCGGTACCGCCGTAGGAGACCAGGGGCAGCGGGACCCCGACCACAGGAACCAGACCGGTCACCATGGCGATGTTGATGAAGACGTAGAGGAAGACGAGACCGTTGATCCCTCCCGCGAGCAGCCGACCGAAATGGCTGCGGGCGCGAAGGCTGATCGCATGCCCGTAGGCGAAGAGGAGCAGGTAGAGCCCGATCAGTACCGAGGCGCCCACCAGACCGAATTCCTCCGCGAGGTTCGTGAAGGCGAAATCGGTCTGCTTCTCCGGCAGGAAGGAAAGGTGACTCTGCGTCCCCTCGAGGAAGCCCTTGCCGAACAGTCCGCCCGAGCCCAGCGCGATCTTGGACTGGAGAATGTGATAGCCCGACCCCAGGGGATCGGCCTCCGGGTCGAGGAAGGTGAGCACGCGCTGGCGCTGATAGTCGTGCATCAGGCCCCAGGCGACGGGAATCGAGGCGGCAGCGCCGACCAGCGCAACCGCGAACTTCCACAGTCGCACCCCGGACAGCAGGAAGATGATGCCGGCGCCCGCGAGCAGCAGCATGGCGGTGCCGAGATCGGGCTGCTTCATCACCAGCGCCACGGGGGCGGCGATCATGACCAGCGGCAGCAGCAGCCAGCGGATCTTGCCCACTTCCTCCAGCGTGCAGGCGTGGAAATAGCGGGCCAGCGCCAGCACGAGCGAGATCTTCATGATCTCGGAGGGCTGGATGGTGATCGGCCCCAGGTCGATCCAGCGCCTCGCGCCCATGCCGACGATGCCGAGGATCGGCACGAGGACGAGCAGGATCAGCGCGAAGGCATAGGCGACATAGGCCCAGCGCATCCAGAACCGGATGTCGATCATCGCCACGGCCCCCATCATGAGCAGGCCTAGACCGAAGCGGACCGCATGCCGGTCCGCCCAGGGATCGAGATTGCCGCCGCCGGCCGAGAAGAGCGCGAGACAGCCGATCGCCGCGATGCAGATGAGCACCAGGATCAGACCCCAGTTGAGATCGGCGATCTTCCTGAGCGGAGTGAGGTCGACCCGGCTGCCGAGGGCTGCGCGCAGCATCAGCCGCCCCTGTCCGGACGGCCGGTATCGGCGAACTGCTCGCGCCCCGGGCGGCCGGAGGGATCGAGCCGCTGGCACTCGCGCAGCACGTCGGAGGCGATCGGCGCGGCCATCTTGGAACCGGAGCCGCCATGCTCGACGATCACCGCGCAGGCATAGCGCGGATTGTCCATCGGGGCGAAGGCGACGAAAATGGCGTGGTCGCGCAGCTCCCAGGGCAGGTCCTCGTGCTTGCGCATGCCCGCCAGGCGCTCCTGCTTGGAAATGCTACGCACCTGGACCGTGCCGGTCTTGCCCGCGATCTGCCAGCCCGGCTCCTTGATCTGCACCGCGCGGGCCGTGCCGCGCCCCCCGCTGGTGACGAGCCTCATGCCCTGCACGGCCTGGGCCAGCGCCTGGGGAGAGACCTGGATACGGGGAAATCCCCGCTGCGCCGCGGTGCGGAGATCGGCGCCGCTCTCGGCCTCGCCACCCGGCCTGAGGAGACGCGGCGTGACCGCATAGCCGCCGTTGGCGATGCGCGAGGTCATCACCGCGAGCTGCAGCGGCGTGGTCGAGACATACCCCTGGCCGATGCCGACCGAGAGCGTCTCGCCCTCGTACCAGGGCTCTCCCTTCGCCGCCCGCTTCCAGGTCCGGCTCGGATTGACGCCCGCCTTCTCTCCGGGCAGGTCGATGCCGGTGACGTCGCCCAGGCCGAACTTGGCCGCCATGCCGGCGATGGCGTCGATCCCGATCTTGCGCGCCACGTCGTAGAAGAAGACGTCACAGGATTCCTCGATCGCCGACAGCACGTTCATGGTGCCGTGGCCGCCCTTCTTATGGCAATGGAAGTCGCGGTTGCCGAAGGCCATGTGGCCGGGACAGAAGACGCGGTAGTCCGGCGTGATCACGCCGGCCTCGATCCCCGCCATCGCCACGCACATCTTGAAGGTGGAACCGGGAGCGAAGGTGCCGGAGACCGCCTTGTTCACCAGAGGCTTGTGCTTGTCGCTCGAGAGACGACGCCAGTGTTCCGGGCTTATGCGCACGTTGAACACGTTGGGATCATAGGCGGGCGTGGAGACGAGGCTCAGCACGTCGCCGGAATGGATGTCCATCACCACGCAGGCGCCGGTCTCGTCCCCCATGCGGGCGGTGGCGTATTTCTGCAGGCCCGCATCGATGGTCAGCACCACGTCGGCGCCGCGCAGCCCCTCACGGCGCTGCAGCTCGCGGATGATGCGGCCGTAGGCGTTCACCTCCACGCTGCTGGAACCCGCCTTGCCGCGCAGGGCGAGGTCGTGCAGGCGTTCCACCCCCTCGCGGCCGATGCGGAAGCCGGGCAGGGACAGGAGTGGATCGTCGCCGAGGTCCTTTTCCGCCACCGCGCCGACATAGCCCACCACATGGGCCAGGGTTTCGCCGAAGGGATAGTCGCGGCTCTGGCCGACATCGAGCTGTACGCCGGGGAGTTCCGGGCTTTGCAGGTTCACGGCCGCGAACTCGTCCCAGGTCAGGCTCTCCGCCACCAGCACGGGCAGGAACTTGCGCTGGCGTTCGACGTCGCGGCGGATGCGCGCGCGCATGCCCTCGTCGATCTGGATGAGCGCGGCGAGGCGGTCGAGCGTGGTGTCGAGATTGCGGGTCTGCTCGGCCACCAGCAGCACGCGGTAGTTCAGCCGGTTGCCCGCCAGTTCCACGCCGAAACGGTCGAGCACGCGCCCGCGCGGCGGTGCCAGCAGGCGGATGTTGATGCGGTTGTCTTCCGCCAGCGTCGCGTATTGCTCGGATTCGACCACCTGCAGCCAGTAGAGCCGGCCGAACAGTGCCGAGATGGCGCCGAGCTGCAGGCCGCCGAGCAGCAAGGTGCGGCGGGTGAGCGTGCGCTGGCGGTCGTCCTCGCGGCGGTCCATGTCCTTCAGCCTTCCGCCCAGAGGCGCCGCTCCATACGGCCCAGCAGCCAGGAGAAGGGCGGATAGATGGCGACCGTGACCGCGGCGCGGATCAGCGCCGGCAGCGGATCGAGCGGACGCAGGTGATAGAGCGAGAGCAACGCCCAGATGCAGATCGCGGCGGCGAAGGCGATCAGGCCGAACAGGGCCCAACCGACCGGAAAGGAGGTGGCGACGAACCAGCGCCGCTGGGACTGGCAGCCGCCCTGCAGCAGCACGAAGACGAGCGCGCTGAGACCGATCGGTTCCCCCGTCACCAGGTCGTGCAGCAGGCCGAGCAGAAAGGCGGCCCAGGCGGGCATGGTCTCGGGCCGGAACACCGTCCAGTGGAACACCGCGAGCATCGCCAGCATCGGCGCCACCGGCGGCAGCTGGGGGATGCGGAAGGGGGTCGCCTCGATCAGGATGAACAGGACGGCGACCGCCACCGGCAGGGTGTCGCGCGGCAGGGTCTGGGCGCGGCCCTCAGCCATGCCCGCCATCAGCGCGCCGTCTCGACCCCGGCCCCGGACACCCGCGGCGCCTCGTGCCGGGCGACGCTGACGACCTCCAGCCGGTCGAGATCCACCGTGGGACGGACGCGCACCACGCCGTTGCTGACCGAGAGGACCACGCCCACCGAAACCCCGGGCGGGATGCGGCCGCCATGGCCCGAGGTCACGATCCGGTCGCCGGTGGAAACCTGGGCCGAGGCGGGCAGGTATTCCAGCCTGGGGAAGGCGGTGTTGTCCCCGGCCAGGATGGCGCGCGCCCCGCTCTGCGCGAGCTGGACCGGAATGCGCGAATTCAGATCGGTGAGGAGAAGCACGCGCGAGGCGCGCTGGCCCACGTCGATCACCCGGCCGGCCATGCCGTCGGCGCCGAGCACCGCCTGGCCCTTCTCGACCCCGTCGCGGCCGCCGGCGTTCACGACCACGGTTCGGACGTAGGAGGAGGCCGCCTCGCCCACCACGCTGGCCGAGACGAAGGTGGTGGCCGGTTCCCCCGTCACCCGCAGCAGGTTGCGCAGGCGGGCGTTCTCCTCCTCGTAGCGGCCGGCGGCGTCGCGCCATCCCTTGAGGCGGGCGTTCTCCTCGCGCAGGCGGGCGTTCTCGGATCGCAGGAAGACCAGGTTCTGAACCCCGCCGACCAGGGCGTGCACCGCCTCGATCGGCCGGCGGATGACGTCCAGCACGGGCGCCAGCGCATCGACGGCGGCGATTCGCGCGCGTTCCACGCCGGCGACCTCGGCCCGGCCGAGCACCAGCAGCACGCCCGCCGCCAGGATCAGGAAGGCATAGGCAAAGCGGTTGAGCAGGACCCGGATCGGGACCGCGTAGCGCATCACCCGGCTGTCACGCAGCGCCATTCGCTGCCCTCTCCGTCACGCCTGCGGCAGTCCTAGCACGGGCCCAACTGCCTTAACCATAAGGATTAGAAAGGACATGACGTAAAGTTTTCATTTCCTCAAGCGCACGCCCCGTACCGAGCGCGACGCAGGAGAGCGGCTCGTCCGCCGCGGTCACCGGCAGGCCCGTGGCGTTGCGGATGACGAAGTCTAGATTGGCCAGCAGCGCGCCACCGCCGGTCAGCACGATGCCCTTGTCGACGATGTCGGCGGCGAGTTCGGGCGCGGTGTGTTCCAGCGCCACCTTCACCGCCTCCACGATCGCGCCGACCGGTTCGGCCAGGGCCTCGGCGATCTGGCGCTGGCTGATGACGAGTTCCTTCGGCACGCCGTTCATCAGGTCGCGCCCCTTCACCTCCATCGTCGGGCCGTTGCCGTCCTCGGGCGGATAGGCGGAGCCGACCTGCTTCTTGATCCGCTCGGCCGAGGCCTCGCCGATCAGGAGGTTATGGTTGCGGCGGATATAGGCGATGATCGCCTCGTCCATCTTGTCGCCGCCGACCCGAACCGAGCGGGAATAGACGATGCCGCCGAGGGAGATGACGGCGACCTCGGTGGTGCCGCCGCCGATATCGACCACCATCGAGCCGGTCGGCTCGGTCACGGGAAGGCCGGCGCCGATCGCCGCCGCCATCGGCTCCTCGATCAGGTAGACCCGGCGGGCGCCGGCGCTTTCGGCCGATTCCCGGATCGCCCGGCGCTCCACCTCGGTCGAGCCGGAGGGCACGCAGATGATCACCTGGGGCGAGGCGAAAGAGCGGCGGTTGTGCACCTTGCGGATGAAATGCTTGATCATTTCTTCCGCGATCTCGAAATCGGCGATGACGCCGTCACGCAAGGGGCGGATCGCCTCGATGTTCCCAGGGGTACGGCCCAGCATCAGCTTCGCCTCGTCGCCGACCGCCAGGACCTGCTTCTTGCCCTTGTTGGTGACGATGGCGACGACGGAGGGTTCGTTCAGGACGATGCCGCGGCCCTTCACGTAGACGAGGGTGTTGGCGGTGCCGAGGTCGATCGCCATGTCGGCCGACAGCATGCCGAAGAGGTTGGAGAACATGCGTGCAGTGATCCATCTGGTGCGGCGGCAACAGCGCCCGGAAGTCCCGGTGCCGCGTTTTATTTCCCAATCTGACCGGTCTGTGGCGGCTGCCCCCCGTCCCGTCGCCGGCCGCCCCGAACGGGAGAGGTTTTACTGCCGTTATCGCCGCGCCCGCAACGGCTTTGTGGCCGTTCTGCCACGCAAAACGAAAATCGCCCGGCTGCCCGCGAGTCGTCACAGGGCCGCGGGGCGCGGGAACTTTAGCGTCGCGGCGTGGTTCAGCCGGCCAGCATCGTCGAACGCGGCCGACTCGGCCCTCGAAACACGGAGATCCGACCCATGAGGCGCAACGCTTCGCTCACCCTTCTCGCCGCCGCCGGGCTGCTGCTCGCCGCCTGCGGCAGCCGCACCGAGGATCGCGCGATCAGCGGCGCGGGCGTCGGCGCCGCCGCCGGCGCCGTCGTCGGCGCGGTGACCGGCCTGTCGGTCGTGCAGGGCGTGGTGCTCGGCGCCGCGGCCGGCGGCCTGACCGGCGCGGTGACCGACGAGAAGGACATCAATCTCGGCACCCCGGCCTGGCGCGGCAAGAACACCACCGCCCCGGCGGCGGGTGGCGTGCCGCCCGCCCAGCAGGCCCCGCGCGGCTCGGCCGCGGCCGCCCCCGGCGCCGGCAATCTGGTCTACCGCACCCAGGCCGCCCTGCATGCGCGCGGCTATGACGTCGGCCCCGCGGACGGCGTCTTCGGGGTCAGGACGCGCGACGCGATCGAGCGCTACCAGGCGCAGAACGGCCTCGTGGTCGACGGCCGGCCGAGCGAGGATCTGGTCCGCCACATCGAGGGGCGGAACGGCTGATCCCGCTGTCCCCGGCGCGGTCCGCCCTGCGGCGGGCCGTGTCGGGCGCTGCTGATCGCGCGATAAGACCTGGATTTTCCGCTTTCTCCGAAACGGGGGAATTTCGCCGCCAGGTCAGAGACTTACGTATTATACACTGAATTCGACGCGGAACGCCTGTTCCGCCGCAGGCGGAACGCCCGTTCCGCTTCGGGGCGTTGAAAGCCGGTTAGCGTCTTCACTTGTCCAGGAGCCCAGGCGACGATTGCTCGCCGACTCCCGGTATTCTATCACAGCGCAAATGCACTGGCAATGCGACGCCGTTTTCCCGACACACGCGGAAAGCCGGTTCCGCCCCGCCGCCCGGCCCTTCCACGATTTCACCGGGGCCGCACCAGCGCCGAGCCGCCCTCCGCCTCGACCACGATCGGGCGATTGTGACAGCGCGCGCGGACCGGCAGCGGCCAGATTTGTCCGCCCCCGTCACCCCGTCCGCCGGCAGATCGTCGCCACCGCCTTCCGCGCCAGCCGGGTAAGTTCGGCCCGCGGTGTCCCCGCCCGGGCGCGGATGGCGATGGTGTGGAGCGTGGCGGAGGCGAGCATCGTCAGCGCTTCCACATCGGCGTGCGCGTCGAGTTCGCCACCGTCGCGGGCGGAGCGGATGCGGGCGGCGAAGCCCTGGTCCAGCCTCGTGAGCCCTTCGAGGAAGAGGGCGCGGATGGCCGGGCTCTCCACCGCCTCCGTCGTCGCGGTGCCGATGGCGAAGCAGCCCCGGGCCGCGCCCGGACCGCTGAAGTAGAGATCGAGCGCCGCCTTGTAGACGCGCATCAGCGCCTCTGGCAGCGGGCGGTCGAGAGCGAGCGCCTGCTCCATCCCGGCATGGCCCGCCCGCCAGTACTGCCGGAGCGCGGCGAGGTAGATCGCCTCCTTGTCGCCGAAGGCGGCGTAGAGGCTCGGGCGGTTCATGCCGGTGGCGGCCGAGATGTCGTCGAGCGAGGTGGCGGCAAAGCCGGTGTTCCAGAAGGCCTCGAGCGCCTGCAAGGTCGCCGTCTCCGGGTCATAGGCGCGCGGGCGCCCGCGCCGCTTCGCTCCCTCACCCCCGCCCGCACCGTCCGTATCGACGCCCGTATCGACGCCCTTTGCCATTTTGTACTACTCCGCAAGAAATTCCTTGACCGCATCCCCGCGCCGGATATTTTTGTCCATGTCAGTACATAATTCAAGACGAGGACGGGAGACAGACATGGACCTCTATTTCGCGCCGCTGGCCTGTTCCATGGCCGCGCGCATCGCGCTCTACGAGGCGGGTGCCGCCGCCGGTTTCATCGAGGTGGATACGCGCACGAAGCGCACCCTGGACGGCGCCGACTACACCGGCGTCAACCCGATCGGCCAGGTGCCCGCGCTGCGCACCGACGACGGCGAGATCCTGACCGAGAACGCGGCCGTGCTGCAGTGGATCGCCGATACGCATCCCGATGCCGCCCTGGCACCGGCCGGCGGGCTGGAGCGGGCGCGGCTGCACCAGTGGCTCTGCTTCATCGGCACCGAACTGCACAAGGCGTTGTTCCTGCCGCTGCTCGACCCGAAGGTGCCGGCCGAGACCAAGACGCAATCGGCCGAGAAAGGCGAAAGCCGCCTTCGCCACCTGAACACCCATCTGGAGGGGCGCGAGTTCCTGCTCGACAGCTACTCGATCGCCGATGCCTATCTCTTCACGGTGCTGAACTGGAAGATCGCGACGCCGGTCGATCTGGCGAAATGGCCGAACGTGGAGGCATATTACAACCGGCTGAAGGCGCGGCCGGCGGTGGCGCAGGCGCTACGGGAAGAGTTCGCGCTCTACGCGGCGGAGCAGAAGCGGCGCAAGGCGGCGTGAGGTATCTCTCCCTCCCTCGCGCTGCGCAGCAGCGTGGGGGAGGGTTTTTTTCCTCCTCCCCCGCGCGGGAGCGTGGGGGAGGCTGGGAGGGGGCTTGAGCACGATGTCGACGTGCATCGAGGCGTCAAACGCCCACCCCGCCCTCCTCCATCTACGACGGGGGAGGGAGCAAAAGACGGCGGCGCAGAGGCAGCAACAGAGAAAGGGGCGGGTCTTTCGACCCGCCCCTTCGTTCGTGCAGGCGTCGCCCCCACCCCGCCCTCCCCCATCCTTCGGACGGGGGAGGGGGAGAAGGTGAGCGATCAGTTCCGGGTCTTGTCGACCAGCTTGTTCTTGGCGATCCAGGGCATCATGGCGCGGAGCTTCTCGCCGACCTGCTCGATCGGGTGCTCGGCGAGCTTGGCGCGGGTCGCCTTGAAGGAGGTCTGGTTGACCTTGTTCTCCAGCATCCAGTTGCGGGTGAAGCGGCCGGACTGGATGTCGTCCAGCACGCGCTTCATCTCGGCCTTGGTCTCGGCGGTGATGATGCGCGGGCCGGTGACGTATTCGCCGTACTCGGCCGTGTTGGAGATCGAGTAGTTCATGTTGGCGATGCCGCCCTCATAGATCAGGTCGACGATCAGCTTCACCTCGTGCAGGCATTCGAAATAGGCCATCTCGGGGGCATAACCCGCCTCGACCAGGGTCTCGTAGCCGGCCTTGATCAGCTCGACCAGGCCGCCGCAGAGGACGGTCTGCTCGCCGAAGAGATCGGTCTCGCACTCTTCCTTGAAGGTGGTCTCGATGGTGCCGGCGCGGCCGCCGCCGACGGCGGAGGCATAGGACAGCGCCACTTCGAGCGCGTTGCCGGAAGGGTTCTGAGCCACCGCGACCAGGCAGGGCACGCCGCCGCCGCGCTGGTATTCCGAACGCACCGTGTGGCCGGGGCCCTTGGGGGCGATCATGAAGACGTCGATGTCGGGGCGCGGCTCGATCAGGTTGAAGTGGATGTTGAGGCCGTGCGCGAAGGCGAGCGCCGCGCCCTGCTTCATGTTGGCGCGCAGGTCGTTCTCCCACAGCGCGCCCTGGCCCTCGTCGGGGGTCAGGACCATGACGACGTCGGCCCACTTGGCGCCCTCGGCCGGGGTGACGACGGAAAGGCCGGCGCCTTCCGCCTTGGCGACGCCCGCCGAGCCCTTGCGCAGGCCGATCTTCAGCTCCTTCACGCCCGAATCCTTCAGGTTCAGCGCATGGGCATGGCCCTGGCTGCCGAAGCCGACGATCATCACCTTCTTGCCCTTGATCAGGTTCAGGTCGGCGTCGCGATCGTAGTAGACACGCATTGGCTTGTTTCCTTCTCGATATGCCGTGAATGTTCTCGGGTATTACATCGCGCCGGCGCCGCGGCCGATGGCGGCCACGCCGGTGCGCGAAAGTTCGACCAGACCCAGATCCTTCATCAGCGCGATGAAGGCGTCGATCTTCTCGGGCGAGCCCGCGATCTCGAAGACGAAGGAGTTGCGCGAGGTATCGACCGCGCGGGCGCGGAAGATGTCGGCGATGCGCAAGGCCTCGACCCGCTTCTCGCCGGTTCCGACCACCTTGATCAGCGCCAGCTCGCGGGCGAGGAAGGGGCCCTCGAGGGTGAGGTCGTTCACCTTGTGCACCGGCACCAGGCGGCCGAGCTGGTGCTTGATCTGCTCGATCACCATCTCGGTGCCGGAGGTGACGACGGTGATGCGGGAGAGGTTCTGCCCCTCGTCCACCGCCGCTACCGTCAGGCTCTCGATGTTGTAGCCGCGGGAGGAGAACAGGCCGATGACGCGGGCGAGAACGCCCGCCTCGTTGTCGACCAGGACGGAAAAGGTGTGTTTTCGGGTCTGCTCGCTCACGTTCCTGCCTCGCAAGGCTCTTCGGCCCCGCGCCCGTATTCGTGGTTGTTTCTGAAAGCCCCCGGATGGATCAGACGAGGGCGAGCCCTGCGTCCGTCACCTTGGCCTGCGGCTCGCCCGTCTCGTCGCCGAACAGCATCTGGTTGTGCGCGGCGCCGGAGGGGACCATGGGGAAGCAGTTCTCCGCCGGGTCTACCGCGATGTCGGCGATGACGGGCTTCCTGATCCGGATCATCTCCTCGATCAGGCCGTCGACCTCGGAGGGCTTGGTCGCCCTGAGCCCCACCGCGCCGAAGGCTTCGGCGAGCTTCACGAAATCGGGCAGGCTGTCCATGTAGCTTTCCGAATAGCGCCCGCCGTGCAGCAGCTCCTGCCACTGTCGCACCATGCCCATGTAGCGGTTGTTCAGGATGAAGGTCTTCACCGGCAGCCGGTACTGGGCCAGCGTCGACATCTCCTGGATGTTCATCAGGATCGAGGCCTCTCCCGCCACGTCGATGACGAGCGCGTCGGGATGCGCGACCTGGACCCCCATGGCGGCCGGCAGGCCATAGCCCATGGTGCCGAGGCCGCCCGAGGTCATCCAGTGGTTCGGCTTCTCGAACTTCAGGAACTGGGCCGCCCACATCTGGTGCTGCCCCACCTCGGTGGTGATGAAGACGTCCTCGCGCGCCTTGGTCAGCTCGCGCAGGCGCTCGAGCGCGTATTGCGGCTTGATGATGTCGCCGTTGGGCTTGTAGGCGAGGCAGTTGCGCGCCCGCCACTGGTCGATCTGGCGCCACCAGCCGTCGAGGGCGGCGGTGTCGGGCTTCCTCGTCTCCGCCTTCCACAGCTTGATCATGTCCTCGAGGACATGCGCCACATCGCCCACGATCGGCACGTCGACCCGGACCGTCTTGTTGATCGAGGACGGGTCGATGTCGATGTGGATCTTCTTGGAATGGGGCGAGAAGGCGTTGAGCCGGCCGGTGATGCGGTCGTCGAAGCGGGCGCCGACCGCGATCATCACGTCGCAGTCGTGCATGGCGTTGTTCGCCTCGTAGGTCCCGTGCATGCCGAGCATGCCGAGGAACTGCCGATCGGAGGCCGGATAGCCGCCCAGGCCCATCAGCGTGTTGGTGATCGGGAAACCCGTCATCTTCACGAAATCGGTGAGCAGCTTGGCGGCGTTGGGGCCGGAATTGATGACGCCGCCGCCGGTGTAGAAGACCGGCTTCCTGGCCTTCAGCATCAGCGCCACCGCCTCGCGGATGCGGCCGATGTCGCCCTTCATCTGCGGACGGTAGGTCTTGTGCTTGCCGGCCTTGGGCGCGACATAGGGCCCGGTGGCGAGCTGGATGTCCTTGGGCAGGTCGACCACGACCGGGCCGGGGCGGCCGGAGGTGGCGACGAAGAAGGCCTCGTGCATCACCCGGGCAAGGTCGTTGATGTCCTTCACAAGATAGTTGTGCTTGGTGCAGGGCCGGGTGATGCCGACCGTGTCGCACTCCTGGAAGGCATCGTTGCCGATCAGGTGCGTCGCCACCTGCCCGGTCAGGCAGACGACGGGGATGGAATCCATCAGCGCGTCGGTCAGGCCGGTGACGGCATTGGTTGCGCCGGGGCCGGAGGTGACCAGCACCACGCCGGGCTTGCCGGTCGAACGCGCATAGCCTTCGGCCGCGTGCACCGCCCCGCCTTCCTGGCGGACCAGGATGTGGCGGATGGAATTCTGCTTGAAGATGGCGTCGTAGATCGGGAGGACGGCGCCGCCGGGATAGCCGAATACGACGTCTACACCCTGATCAACGAGCGCCTTGAGGATGATTTCGGCACCGGTCATCAGGTCGGTAGACATAGCCCTCTAGCTCCACCCGCGGGCTGAACACAGCCGTTCCCGGCACGCCGCGGTGCGTGCCCGGCTGGAAAGGCGCGCAAGCTAGAGGCCGGGGGCTAGCGGGTCAACCCGAAACGACGAATAAACGGCAAGATTCTGAAATCGAAACTTTCCGAAAATTGCCCGACCCGTAGGTGATCCTCGGGGAGCTGGTGACGGAACCAGGTCGTCTGCCGCTTGATGTACTGCCGCGTGGCGGTCACCGCCCGCTCGATCGCGGCCTCGAGGCCGAGTTCGCCGGTCAGATGACGGCCGAGTTCGGGGACGCCGAGCGCCTTCATGGCCGGCAGCGCCGGGTCGAGGCCGAGGGCAAGAAAGGCGCGCACCTCCTCCAGCGCCCCGTCGCGCACCATCGCCGCGAAACGGGCGGCGGCGCGGGCATGCAGGTCGGCCCTGGGCGGGTCGAGCCAGATCCAGGCGATCGGAGCCTCGTCGCCCCGCCGGCCATCCGCCTGCCAGGCGGAAAGCGGCCGACCGGTCGCCTCCCAGACCTCGAGGGCGCGCAGCGTGCGCTGGCGGTCGTTGGGCTCGAGGCGAGCGGCGGTAACGGGATCGAGCAGCGACAGGCGGGCGCGCAGCGCCGCCAGCCCTTCCGCCTCCAGCCGCTCGGCCAGGGCGCGGCGGGTGCCGGCGGGGATTTCCGGGATGTCGGCGATGCCGCGGTCCAGCGTGCGCAGGTACAGCCCGGTACCGCCGGTGACGATGGGAACACGCCCGGCCGACCGCGCGCCCGCGATTTCCGCCCGGGCCAGTTCCAGCCAGCGCGCCGCAGAACAGGGTTCCGCCGCCGGCAGGATGCCGTAGAGCCGGTGGGGAACGGCCGCTTCCTCGGGCGCCGTGGGCCGGGCGGTCAGGATGCGCAGCTCGCGATAGACCTGCATGCTGTCGGCGTTGATCACCACACCGCCGAGGCGGCGGGCGAGGCCGAGCGCCAGGGCCGACTTGCCCGAGGCGGTCGGCCCGGCGATGACGACGATCGGGGGAAGGGAATCGGGGCGGGTCACGCCGCCATAGTTAGGCCAAGCCCTATTGCAGGGCCATGCTGTCCGTGGAACCGGGCGGCGGAACCTTGGGCACCGTCGCGACCGGCATGCCGGGCTGGCCATAGAGCGCGGCGACCCCCGCCCTGTCGCCCGCCTGCAGCTCGCGGAACTGCTCCTCATAGGCGAAGCCCATGATCTGCCCGCTATGGCCGGGATGGTCGAGACCGATGGCATGCCCGATCTCGTGGGCGATGGTGTAGCGGATGTCGTAGACGTCGACGTCGCCGTCGAAACCAACCTTCCAGGGCTTCTCGGGGTTCAGGCAGATCAGCGATTTCTGCAGAGTGACGACGCCGGAGCCCCGGCCGGGCTGGTAGGTGACCTCGGTGAAGGCGCGCCCGCGAGGTTCGAGCTGGGCGCCGATGACGATATCGGCCTCGGCGGGATCGTCGACGCGGGTGAAGCCGATATCGGCGGCGGCCGACCAGAGGGCGAAGGCGGCGGCGGTCTCGGCCCGGAAGGCGGCCGGCGATATCCGCGATGCCGCCTCGATCGGGGCGAGCGGACCGATGCTGCCGCAGTTGCGCGCACCCGCCTTGTGCATCGGCCCGGTCGCGAAGGCGTATTTCACCGAGGCGCCGGAACCGAATTCGGGCTTGCCCCATTTAAGGTGGGTACCGTCCAGGCGCAGGAGACGAAAGCTCTCGCTCGCCCCGGCCCCCCAGGACATTCCCGCGACCAACCCGAGGAGTGCTGCGACCCCGACCGCGACCCTGTTCACCCTGCCTCCGACGACACCTGATGGTTACCGGTTCTCCGTCGTTCGCGGCACCGGGCCACCCTGGCGGTCGATGGCGGACCTGGCGGCGGTGATGGACGTGCCGGTGATGGGTACACCAGTGGGAGCACACCCGGGGCACTGCCGCTCCATCGGCCCCTATCAGAGCCGATCGGTCCTTAATTTAGAGTATGGGGATGGGGCCGCGTCCAGCGGCAATGCGCCGCGCGCCGATCACAGACGCGCGTGCAAGGAGCCGCCGGCGGCGCGGGACCACCGGCGGAAAAGTCGGGATCGGCTATTGCGGGGTGCGGGAGGGCTGCCGGTTCTCCTGCTCGCGCTGGATCTGCGCGGCGCTCCGCTCTTCCTTCTGGCGTTCCAGGGTCTTGAATTCCGGCGCGTTCGACAGTTCTTCGCGCGTCAGGTTGACCACCGCGAGATCCTTGCCGCCGGTATTGTCGAACTGGACGGATTGCAGCGGGACGGCAACCGGCTTGGCGCCGATACCGAGGAAACCGCCGACCGAAAGGACGACCGCGCTCACCTTCTGGTCGGGTTCGATCACCAGCTGGGAAATCTTTCCGACCGTCTCGCCCTGCGGGTTGAACACCGCCATGCCGATCAGGTCGGCCGAAATCTTCTGGCTTTCCTGCTGCTGCAACAGAACCCGCGGACTGTCCTGCGCGGCGGCGGCGGCGGTCAGAAGCAGCGCCCCGGCGGCGCCGTGGATCGTGGCTTTGAGCATGCTGTGCGACCCCTCTCCTCGTGGCGTGACGCGAGGAAAGCGCGCAGGATGCCGGTCGCGTTCCCGGCGACGGGGCCTATGTCACAGGCCTATCACAGGCGAGTTTCAGCGCTGCGCGTATTTGGCGAGGTTGCCGCGCAGCTCGCGGCGGAGCTGTCCCTCGACATAGGACTGGAAGTGGATCTTCATCTGCCCGGCCTCCAGCGTGCGCACGGTGACCTGGGTCTCGATCTCGCCCTTCTTGTCCATGTCGAGCACCGTCACGATCAGCCGGGCGCCGTCGACCCGGGCCCAGGCGCAACCCGTCGGCCCCTCCGGCTGGCAGGAGGTCTGAGCCTGCCAGGCATTGGCCACGCCGGGCGTCGGCCTGAACTCCAGCCCGCGGATGCGCCGGGCGTCGGCCGCCCCGGTCGCGCGGCCGACCCGGGCCAGCGACAGGATGACGAAGCTGTTGTCCTTGTTGACGTTGATCTTCATCTCGAGATCGCGGAGCGAATCACCGAGCGGGTTGGGCGTCACCAGATCGATGCTGCCGCCGCGCCAGTCGCCCTCGAAATCGGTGATGCCCGCGGCCCCCGCCGCGCCGGCCAGGCCGAACAGTGCAACCGCGCCCGTGAGCGCACCGAGAAACCGCCGCATGGAACCCCCGCTGGACGCCGACCGCCCGGCCCGCATCCTCGCGGACCAGCCACGGCTCGGCAAGCGGGGGAAGTCTGGCTTCGATCCCGGCCGAAGCAACGGGCGGTTTGCCGCGCTAGGATCTGGCGCATGACCACACCGACCGATCTCGCCGCCATGGCGCGGCTGCTGGGCGATCCCGCGCGATCCGCGATGATGGTGGCGCTGATGGGCGGCAGCGCGCTCGCCGCCGGCGAACTGGCCCGCATCGGGGGCATCAGTCCCGCGACCGCCTCCGGCCATCTGGGCCAGCTGGTGCGCGGCGGGCTTCTGGCCGTCGTGCCCCAGGGCAAGCACCGCTACTACCGCATCAACGGGGTCGAGATCGCCGCCATGATCGAGGGGCTCGGCGCGCTCGCCGGCCTCGCCGGAAGCGCGGCGCAGGGACATCCCGCCTGGCGTCACGGCGGCGCGTTGCGCCATGCGCGCTCCTGCTACAACCACCTGGCCGGCAGCTGCGCGGTCGCGCTGCACGACGCGATGATCGAACGCGGCCTGCTGCGCGAGGAGGCGAACGGCTATGCGCTGACGGCGGCGGGCGAAGGCGCCTTCGGCACGCTGGGCGTCGACCTCGGTTCGGTCAGGCGCTCGAGCCGCGGCTTCGCCCGGCCCTGCCTGGACTGGAGCGAACGGCGGCCGCATCTGGGCGGCGCGCTGGGAGCGGCCTTCCTCGATGCCTGCCTCGCCCAGGGCTGGGTGCGCCGCGGCGACGAACCGCGCCTGATCCGCATCACGCCGAAGGGCAGGCACGAACTGTCGGAGCGGCTCGGCGTCAGCCTCTGACACCGAAGATGGCGGAGCCCACGCGCACCTCGGTGGCGCCGAACGCGGCCGCGATCTCGAAATCCCCGCTCATTCCCATGCTGAGCCGGGCGAGGTCGTTGCGCCGGGCGATCCTGGCGAGGAGCGCGAAATGCGGCGACGGTTCCTGGTCGGCCGGGGGGATGCACATCAGCCCGACCACCGGCAGGTTCAGCGTGTCGCGGCAGAGCCGGATCAGCGCATCGGCATCGGCCGGGAACGCGCCCGCCTTTTGTGGCTCCTCACCCGTATTGACCTGGACGTAGCAGGCGGGACGCCTGCCCGTCCTCGCCATCTCGGCGGCGAGGGCGCGGGCGAGCTTCTCGCGGTCGACCGTCTGGATCGCATCGAAGGCGGCCACCGCCTCCCTCACCTTGTTGGTCTGCAGCGGGCCGATCAGGTGCAGCTCGATATCGGGGAACTCGGTCCGCAGGGCCGGGAACTTGAACAGGGCCTCCTGTACCCGGTTCTCTCCGAACAGGCGCTGGCCGGCGACCAGCGCCTCGCGCACGATCTCCGCGCTCATGGTCTTGCTGACCGCGACGAGGCGCGGCGGATGCGCCGGATCGGCCGCCGCCTTGGCGATCCGGCCACGGATGAAGGCGAGATTGGCGGCGATATCGGGGCGGAGGGCGGGTGCGGGTTCGCTCATGGCGGCGGACCCTAGAGCAATATCCGGTCGGGTTGAACCGAGGGGGATCGAGCGGACCGGGATGCCGAGCCCACTCCTCGAATGCTCCGCCTCAGGTGGGCGGCGGCCCCCTGGCTTCCATCGAGGGGGCGACGAGCAGAGCCAGGCCCAGAGCGGTGCCGCCCAGCACCACCCACCAGGCGCCGAGCCCGGCGGCGATGCCCATCGCCGCGGTGAGCCAGACCGTAGCCGCGGTGGTGAGGCCGAGCACGTCGAGGGCGAGCCTGTCGCGCAGGATGGCGCCCGCACCGATGAAACCGACCCCGGTCATAACCCCCTGGATCGCGCCCTGCAGGACACGGCTCACCGCATCGGGATGGGCCTCGAGGCCGGTGAACTTCTGCGCCGTCACCGTTGCGATCGCGGCACCGAGCGAGACGAGCCCGAGGGTGCGCATTCCGGTCGGCTTGCCATTGACGTCGCGGTTGAGGCCGAGCGCCATGCCGGCGGCGACGGCGGCGAGCAGCCGCAGGCCGAGTTCGACCATTTCGGGCGGGACGGTGCCGACCGGGGTCTCCAAGCCTAGCCTCCGGCGAAACGGTTCCCCGGCCGCGCCGGCCGGGCGGCGCTTGTCACAGCCTTGTCCCAGGGACCCGGCGCGGCCGGCGGTATAAGGGGGAAGGGAATAGGCGAACCGTCGAACAGGACGGTCACGCACGGGGTAAGCACATGCAGCCGTTCGATCACCAGCTCGCCATCCGCTATGACGCCGTCTCGCGGCTGGCCAGCATCAACATCCACGGGGTCGAGATCTTCCTGCAGGAGCGCTATCCGACCCGCGAGGAGGCCGTCCAGGCCGGCGAGGCCTTCTGCCGCCGGCACGTGCCGATGCCCGCGCCCCGCGCTAGCGCTGCCGGCGGGCGCGCTTGAAATCGAGCGTGGCATGATCGGTCGCCTCGGGGCGTGATCCGGGCACCTGCCAGTACTCCGCCTGCTGCACGATCACCTTGAGCAGCGCCACGTCCTCGTCCTCGGGATCGAGACCCAGCCAGCTCGCCACCTCCTCGTTCCACAGCTCGCGCTGCTTCTGCGGGTCGCGCACGATCTCGGTCAGCCCGGAAATCGAGACGTAGTTGTCCTGCTCGGGCACGGCGTAGGCGACGTTGACGTGGTAGTTCTTGCCGATCTCGATCGACTGGTGGCTGGACGCCTTGGTGAAGAACCAGAGATTGCCGTCGAAGGACGTCTGGCAGGTCGCCATCGGACGGCTGCGCAGGGTGCCGTCGTCGTCGGTCGTCAGCAGGGCTACGGGGACATCCCGGATGATGTCCCATAGCTTGGCTTTGTCGCCGGACTGCATCGCGGCCATGGCAGCGCCTCCTCGCTCGGGGGAAAGGTCGTGAGGGGAACGCCGGCGCCCCCCCGCGGTTCCCCCGCCCTGCCCCGCCTGTGGCTGGTGACCGACGGGACGCGGCTGCCCGATCCCCTGCCCGCCGCGGCGCGTCTGCCGCGGGGATCGGGCGTCGTCTTCCGCCACTACGGCGCCGCCGACCGGGAATCGATCGGGCGGGCCCTGGCGCGGCTCTGCCGGCAGCGGCGGCTTATGCTCCTGGTGGCGGAGGATGCGAAACTCGCCTACCGGCTTTGCGCCGACGGCATCCACCTGCCCGAGCATGCGCAACCCCGCATCGCCGGGCTGCGGCGGATGGGCTGGCGGGTGAGCGTCGCGGCCCATTCGGCGGCAGCGGTGGCGGGTGCGCGCGGCGCCGACATGCTGGTCCTTTCGCCGGTCTTTCCGACCCTGAGCCATCCGGGGGCGCGCACGTTGGGGCCGGTGCGCTTCGCGGCACTCGCCCGGGCCGCCCGGGCGCCGGTCATCGCGCTCGGCGGGATCACCGGGCAGACCGCGCGCCGCCTGCACGGCGGGCGCGTCCATGGCTTCGCCGCGATCGGCGCGCTGGCCTGAGGGTGCCGCCTCGGACGGGGCGCCAGAACGCGGCTCCGGCCTGGAAAGCCGCGTCAGAACGCGGCTTGGGCCTGGAAAGCCGCGTCAGAACGCGGCTTGGGCCTGGATGCCGGACAGCGCGCCGGCGAGCACCGGCGTGCCCGAGGCGAGGCGACCGCCCTTGAACACGGCGCGGTGGTTTTCCTTCCGCGAGGCGGCGCGGATGTCGGCGAGCGGATTGCCGTTCACCAGCAGCATGTCGGCATTGGCGCCGTCCTTCAGGGCGCCGAGCTGGGGCAGGTCGCAGAGATCGGCGGCGGCCGAGGTGCCGGCCCGGAGCGCGTCCTCCGGGCTCATGCCGTTCTCGACCATGTATTCGAGTTCCATCGCGTTCTCGCCATGCAGGTTGTAGGGGGTGCCGGCGTCGGTGCCCATGGCGATGCGCCCGCCCGCCTTGTAGAAGCGCCGGAACGAATCCTTGTGGAACTCGAAGACGCGCTCGGACTTCTCGACCGCCCAGGCCGGAATGCCGTTGTTCTTGTTCCGGATGATGTTGAGCACCGCGGCGAGCGTCGGAACCAGGAAGGTGCCGCGGTCCAGCATCGCCTTCAGGCATTCGTCGTTCAGGAAGATGCCGTGCTCGATCGAGGACACGCCGCCGAGGACGGCGTTCAGGATCCCTTCCGAGCCTTGCGCGTGGCTCGCCGTGCGCTTGTTGAAGCGCCGCGCCTCGGCCAGGCCCGCCGCCATCTCCTCGCGGGTGTAATGGGCGTCCTCCGGATTGACCCCCGGGGTCATGACGCCGCCGGTGGCCATGATCTTGATCACGTCGGCGGTGGCGTGGATCTGTTCGCGCACGGCCTTGATCACCTCGTCCACGCCGTCGGCGACGCGCCCGGTGCGGTTGCCGTGGCCGCCGGTCATGCAGATGATCCGGCCCGAGGCGCGGATGGCGGGACCGGGGAATTCGCCGCGCGCGATGGCGTCGCGCACCGAGATCTCGATGTAGTTGCGCCCGCCGCAGTCGCGCACCGCCACCGTGCCGCCCTTCAGCGTGACCTGCGCCCGCTCCAGCGTCTTCAGCGCGAGCGGCCCGTCGCCGAGCTTCATCTGTGCGGTGCCGGGATCGCCTTCGCCCCCGAGGGTGAGGTGCACATGGCAGTCGATCAGGCCGGGCATCAGCGTGCCGCCGGTGGTGTCCACCCGCTCGCCCGCGAAGCCGGCGAACTCTCCGGCCGGGGCGATCTTCCGGATCCTGCCCGCTTCCGCCAGCACGGCGGTTCCGGAGGGAAGCGATTTGTGGCCGTCGAAGACGGCGCCGCCGGCGAAGAGCGTCTGCATGATGAGGACCGACCCGGTTGACTGGAAGGTCCGGACTATAGCGAGGGTCGGGCCGATGGAGAACGCGCGATGGGCGGTGCGGCCGGCTATTGCGTGCCGAGATAGTGCTTCTGCAGTTCGCGCGAGAGTTCCAGCGCGCTGCCATAGGCACCGGCACCCGCCCTGGTCGAGACCGGCATGGAGGGAAGCGGCGGCATGCCGGCCGGCAATGCGGAATTGACGGGCAGGCCCTGGGTCGGGGCGACGCCGCCGGGCAGGCCGGCACCGATGCGCCCTTCCGCCCGGGCGTTCTGCAGCGACATCACCGCCGGAGGCGTCGGCGGGACGGTGGTGTTGATGGCGCGCGGATTCTCACGTCCGCGGGCCGGGAACCAGCGGCGTTCGTCCACCGCCGCCACGTTCATCGCCGCATTCCCCGGCGCGGCCGGGGGAGCGGCCACCGGCGCCACCGCGGTGGGCTTGGCCGGTGCGGGCGGAGCCGAAGGACCGGCCGCGGGCGCGATGGCGTCGAGATCGAGCACGTCGGGCAGCCTGCCGTGGGCGCCGAGCGGCACCACGACCTCCGCCGGCGCGGCGGGAGCGCCGGCCCGAGGACGCGCCTCGATCCGGGCGGCGGAGGCGGGGGTAGCGGCCGCGGGCGGCGGCGCGGTGCCGGTGGCGGTCGCCTGCGGCAGCGGAGCGATCGCCTGCGGCAGCGGGGCGGCGGCCTGGGGCAGCGGCGCGGCGGAGGCGACGGCGGCAGGCTTGTCGTCGCTTTCGAAGATGCCGCGGATGCTGGCGACGATGTCCTTGCCGGTGGTGTTGGAGACGGCGGCATTGAAGAGGCCGGCGACGAGGCCGAAAACACCGCCGAACAGCGCTCCGCCCAGAACCTGCTGGCCGGGTTCCAGCTTCTCGCCGGTCAGTTCGCGATAGACCAGGTTGACGCCGGGGATGTGATGCAGCGGATTGAGGCCGGCCAGGAACTTGCCGAAGCGCTCCCCCTCGTCCGGGCGGTTCTGCCAGCTGCGCGGCGACATCTGGCCGCCTTCACGGCTGGCGGCGTCGAACTGCTCGCGGTGCTCGTCCTGGAGCCACCAGCGGCCGGAAGATGATGCAGCGGTCACATCGGTCATGGCCGATCCGACTGCAACCGCCGGGCCAAACGCAGTTCCGTTTCAGAACAAGGATTTAGTCAACAGGACGCCCGGCAGGATTTGCCGGTTCAGAAGAGATGCCCGGCACGGATCTTCTTGGTCGAGAGATAGGCCTGGTTGTGCGGGTTGGAGGGGAAGATGTGGGAAACCCGTTCCACCACCTCGACCCCGAAGCGGCCCAAGCCCGCCACCTTCTCCGGGTTGTTGGTCATCAGCCGGACCTTGGCAAAACCGAGCAGCCGGAGCATTTCGGCCGCCGGGCGGAACAGACGCTCGTCCGCTTCGAAGCCGAGCCGCTCGTTGGCATCGATGGTGTCGAAACCCTGGTCCTGCAGCCGGTAGGCGCGGAGCTTGTTCAAGAGGCCGATGCCGCGGCCTTCCTGGGCGAGGTAAAGCACGACCCCGCCGCCGGCGGTCTGCAATGCCGCGATGGCGCCTTTCAGCTGGTCGCCGCAGTCGCAGCGCAGCGAGCCCATCAGGTCGCCGGTGAAGCATTCGGAATGGATGCGGGCCAGCACCGGCGCCTCGCGCGCGGGATCGCCGACCAGGATGGCCAAATGTTCCACCGCGCCGTCGACGGGGCGAAAGGCATAGAGCCGGGTCTGCTCGGCGCCCTCGACCGGTACGCGGGCCGAGGTGACGAGGGAAAGCGTGCCGGCGCGGCCCTCGTCATAGGCCTCGGCCGCCACCGCATCGACGCAGAGAAGATCGCGCTCGGCCGCGAGTGCCGCGAGCCGGTCGGCGGAGAGGCTCACCACCAGGGCGGCGGGAAGCAGGCGGGCACGCTTGCAGACCAGGATGGCGGCCCCTTCGGCCCGGCCCGGCGGATCGCGCTCGGCGGTGAAGGGGCCCTTCAGGGGCGTGGCGAGATCGAGGGTCGGGTCGGCCAGAGCCTGCAGTTCGGCGATGCTCGCATCGTCGGCGACAGGGATCAGCGTCGGGTCGGTGCCGGCGGTGCGCACCTTCAGGATGCGGGCGCGGGTGAAGGTGAGGGCGAGATGCACGGGGCCGAGCGTGCGCAAGGCGGTGAGCGTCTCCTCGGCCAGCGTTTCCACCGCCGCCATCAGCACGCCGCGCTCGCCCTCCAGCACCGCGACGGGCCGGCCACGGCGAAGCTCGCCGCCGGCGCGTTCGACGGCATAGGGACCTCGGGCGGGGGACGGAACGGCCATGGATTGGGTTTAGAGCGCCGCAGGGGCGCCCGCAAGCGAGCCGCCCGCATTCCTCGCCTGCGCCGGCTAGGGATCTCCCATTGCGTATGAAGAAAACGAAGTGTAGTTATTACACTCGTAATAACAAATGGCGCCGACGATGTACCAACTCAAGCTCTCCCAGATCGGCAACTCCGTTGGTGTCGTCCTGCCGCGCGAGGCACTGGCCCGCCTCAAGGTCGAGAAGGGCGACACGCTCTACCTGACCGAGACGGCAGACGGGTTTCGCCTGACTCCCTACGACCCTGCTTTCGAGGAGCAGATGCAGGCGGCCCGGAAGGTGATGAAGCGGCGTCGGCAAGCGCTTCGCGAGCTGGCGAAATAGGCCCAATGCGCCCGCGGGATTGGGTCTGGCTAAGGCCAGCAGTACTTCTCGCCGTACATGACGAGCAGATCGCTGAACACGGCGGCGGCACTGGCGTGCGCGATGCCGGCCTTCTCGAGAGCGCCCTGGGCCGACCTCCCGATCTTGCCGCCTACGGTGAGCCCGATGTAGCCGCGCTGGCTGCCGCCTATGCCTTCGGAATCGTCCGCAACCACCCGTTTGTCGACGGCAACAAGCGGACGGGTTTTGTCGCGCTCGAACTGTTCCTCACGTTGAATGGCTATGAACTGACAGCGAATGACGGTGAGGTCGTGCGAATGTTCCTCGACCTCGCTGCGGGGAATGTAAGCGAGGAAGATCTGGCCGACCGGGTACGAAGTCATCTGGCTAGCGACGACCCGTAGTTTCCGTCGCGACCGCTAAGCCTCCGCCCGCAGCCCCCCCGCGAGCAGCCGGAACGCCTTCACCGCTTTCTTCAGCACGGCCGGCGGGTCGTCGGCGGCGGCGATCCAGAGTGCGGCGTTGAGCGCCGCGCCGTTGACGAGGCGGGCGGCCGCTTCCGCATCCACCGGGCGTACGGTGCCGGCATCGATCAGGGCCTGGATCGTCCGCGTCGTGGTCAGCAGGCAGGTATTCTGGTTCGGCCAGCGTGAGGGGTCGCCCAGCACGGCCGGCCCGTCCAGCAGCATGATGCGCTGGATCTCCGGCTCCAGCGCCATCTCGATATAGGCGACGCCCTCGGCGAGGAAGGCCTCCCAGGGGGTTTTCGCCTTCGCCCCGGCGGCGCGCATCCGCGCCAGCATTTCGGCGTCGATCTGGTCGATCACGGCCTGCAGCAGGCCCTTCTTGTCGCCGAAGTTGTGATAGAGGGCGCCGCGGGTCAGCCCTACCTCGGCCGTCAGGTCGTCCATCGAGGCGGCCGCATAGCCCCTGGTGGCGAAGGCGTGCCGCGCCGCCTGGATCAGCTTGGCGCGCGTCTCCTCCACCATCTCCGCCCGTCGCTTCGCGGCCACGGCCGATTCTCCCTAAAAGTTACATACGCGGCGTATGCCGGCCATTGACATACGCCGCGTATGTCTTACCTGCTCGCATACGGAACGTATGTAACCCACCTCCCCCGATCAAGGAGTGCGACCCATGCCCAAGCGTGAAGCCGTCTTTCCTGCCGGCCGGCAGGACCTCTATGAGATCAACCGCTATTCGGCGGCCATCCGCTCGGGCGACCTGCTCTTCGTCTCCGGACAGGTCGGCAGCCGCGCCGACGGCTCGCCCGAACCGGATTTCGGCAAACAGGTGCAGCTCGCCTTCGACAACCTCAACGCCGTCCTGAAGGCCGCCGGCGCCAGTTTCGAGGATGTCGTCGACATCACCACCTTCCACACCGATCCGGAAAAGCAGTGGGAGGTGATCAAGCCGATCCGCGCCCGCGCGATCGGCGAGGCGCCCTATCCGAACTGGACCGCGGTCGGCGTCACCTGGCTGTCGGGTTTCGATTTCGAGATCAAGGCCATCGCGCGGCTTCCGGCGGCGGCCTGAGCGGCCGGCGCGAGCGGATTAGGCGGGCTTCCGATAGACGTCCTTGGTCAGGATCAGCCCGTCCCGGAAGGTGTAGCTTTCGACGCCGCGCTGCTCGCGCCGTTCCCCCGTCGCCCTCACCACCTCGCTGACCTTCATGGTCATGAAACTGACCTCGGGCAGGTGGTGGTAGGCGATGTCGTGGAAGCGCTGTTCGGCGAACAGCGTCTTCTGCTCGGCGATATGGGCGGCGATGGCATCCGGGCCGGCGAGCGCTTTCGTCACCGACAGGCCGTCGTGAAAGCTCCACAGGAAATCGGGCGCCACGGCCCGGTAGAGCGCCGGCATGTCGGCCTTGAACAGCGCCTTGGCGAAGACCTTGAACAGGACGTCGCGGTCGGATGGTGCCGGGGTCATCACGTGGGCTCCACGGGCGGGGGAGTGGAGGCTATCACGCCAGACGCTCGATGATTGCCCATTCGTCGTAGCACCGCGTATCCTTCCCCTCGCCGCCCGCAAAGAAGGTGGCGCATCGGAGGAAGCATCCATGAGCCATGACATCGTCATCCGTGGCGGCAGCATCGTCGACGGGACCGGGGCGGCGCCCTTCACCGGCGATATCGGCATCGAGAACGGCACCATCACCGCGGTCGGCAAGGTCGGCGGGCGGGGCAAGCGCGAGATCGACGCGGCCGGCCTGACCGTCACCCCCGGCTTCGTCGACATCCACACCCATCTCGACGCCCAGATCGGCTGGGACCCGGACTGCACGCCGGTGAGCTGGCACGGCGTCACCACCGCCCTTCTCGGCAATTGCGGCGTCACCTTCGCTCCCGTGCGCCCGAACGACAAGGAACTGCTCGCCGGCATGATGGAGACGGTGGAGGACATTCCCCGGCACGCCATCCTGACCGGCCTGCCCTGGACCTGGGAGGATTACGGCGGCTATCTCGACGCCATCGAGACGCTGCGGCCGGGCATCAACATCTCCGGCCTGGTCGGCCACAGCGCCGTGCGCTTCTACGTCATGGGCGAGCGCGCGGTGGAAGAGCAGGCGAGCGCCGAAGAGCGTGCCCAGATGGCCGAGGTGGTGGCCCGGTCGATCGACCGGGGTGCGGCCGGATTCTCCACCAACCGCTTCGCGCCGCACAAGCTGCCCGACGGGCGGTCGATCCCCGGCACCTTCGCCGACGCCCAGGAGCTGATCGACATCGCCCGGGTGGTGGCGCCGCGCAATGCGCTGATGCAGTGGGTGGGGGCCGAACTCGACCTGCTGGGGACCGTGGCGGATGCGACCAAGAGCCGGACGCTCTGCTCCTACGGGTCGGGCAACGGCGACCTCGCGCTGGCCGAACAGCGGCGGGCGGCGCTGGAGCGCGTGTGCCAGGGCCGCGACATCACCGCCATCACCCAGGTGCGCGGGTCGGGCATGATCTATGGCCTGCAGGCGGGACTGCCGGTTCGGGGTGCGACCTGGAGCCGGGTGCGCCGGCTGCCCACGCTGAAGGACCGCGTGGCGGCGGTGAGCGATCCGGAAACCTTCGCCGCGATGGTGGCGGAAGCGAAGGCCGGCGGGTTCAAGCAGAACCTGGGCACGCCGGTCGAGCAGATGTTCTACCTCGGCGACGGGCCGACGCCGGCCTATACCGCGGGCGCGGAGATGAACGTCTGCGCCATGGCCGAGGCGCGGGGCGAGCACTGGGCCGAGACGTTCCTCCGGATCTCGCGGGAGACGAACGGCAAGGCGCTGTTCACGCTCCGCATGTTCAATTCCAACCTCGAGGCGCTGAAGCACATGTTCAGGAGCCCGAACTGCTTCCCGAGCCTGGGCGATGCGGGCGCGCACGTGTCGCAGGTCATGGATGCCGGCTGGGCCACCTTCATGCTGTCGCACTGGGTGCGCGAGACGGGCTTCTTCTCGCTGGCCGAGGCGGTGCATCTGATGACCGCGCGGCCGGCGCGCGTCATGGGCCTGAAGGACCGGGGCCAGCTCAAGCCCGGCATGCGCGCCGACGTGAACGTGTTCGACGCAGGCGAGGTGTGCGAGCTGCAGCCGGAGCTCGTCAATGACATCCCCGGCGGCGCGCCCCGCTTCATCCAGCGGTCGACCGGCTACAAGGCGACGCTGGTGAACGGCGTGGTCAACCTGGAGAACGGCGAACTCACCGGCGCGCGGGCCGGCCGGGTGCTGCGCCACGCGGCCTGAACGCAACCGGCGGGATGGAGCCCCCTCCACCCCGCCGTCGCTGCCCGCGGTGATCGCAGCCCCTTGCGGTCACATGGCGCGGACGTTCTTCAGGAACTGCTGCACGTTGTCCTGAAGCCGCGTCGCCAGACCGGACTGGGTCTGCGCGATGCCGAGCACGATCGTGGACGAGCGGCCGTTCTCCTCCGCCGCCTGCTTGACGCCCACGATGTTGGTCGAGACTTCCTGCGTCGCGGCCGACTGTTCCTCCACCGCGCTCGAGATCGAGGTGCTGATCTCGCTGACGGTGGAAATGACGCGGCCGATGTCACGCATGGCCACCGCCATCTGCTCGCTGGCTTCCTGGATTCCCTTGATCTGGTGCCCGATCTCATCGGTCGCCTTGGCCGTCTGCTGGGCCAGGGCCTTCACCTCGGAAGCCACGACGGTGAAGCCCTTGCCATGCTCGCCGGCGCGCGCCGCTTCGATCGTGGCGTTGAGCGCGAGCAGGTTCGTCTGCGAGGCGATCTCGTTGATGATCTTGGTGACATCGCCGATCTTGGCCGCGGTGGCGACGAGGCCGGCCGCGATGGCCTCCGACTTCCGGGTCTCCTCTACCGCGGACATGGCCACGCGGCTGGCTTCCGTCACCTGGCGGGAGATCTCGCCCACCGAGGCCGACAGTTCCTCGGTGGCGGCCGCAACCACGGCGGACTGCTGGTTGGTCTGTTCCGAGGCCGCGGCCAGCGACTGGGCGCTGCCCTGCATCTCGACGGAGGAATTGGCCACCGAATCCACCACCGACTTCACGCTCGCCTCGAACTCGTCGGCGAGTTTGGCGTTCTCGCGCTTGCGGGGGGTGAGATCCGTCGCGTATTTCACCACCTTGAAAGGCTTGCCGTTGAGGTCGAGAATCGGGTTGTAGGAGGCCTCGATCCAGATCTCGCGGCCGCCCTTGCCCAGGCGCTTGTACTGCGCCGCCTGGAACTCGCCCCGGTTCAGCTTCTCCCAGAACTGGCGATACTCGGCGCTGGCCGCGAAGGCGGGTTCCGCGAACATCGAGTGATGCTTGCCCTCGATCTCGGAGAGCGCGTAGCCCATCACGTCGAGGAAGTTCTGGTTGGCCGTGATGATCGTCCCGTCCAGCCTGAATTCGATCACCGCCTGCGAGCGCTTGATCGCGTTCACCTGGCCGAGCAGATCGGCATACTCGGTCTTCTGCGCCGTCACGTCGGTGGCGTATTTCACCACCTTGAAGGGCTTGCCGTTGAGGTCGAGGATCGGGTTGTAGGAGGCCTCGATCCAGACCTCGCGGCCGCCCTTGCCCAGGCGCTTGTACTGCGCCGCCTGGAACTCGCCCCGGTTCAGCTTCTCCCAGAACTGGCGATACTCGGCGCTGGCCGCGAAGGCGGGTTCCGCGAACATCGAGTGGTGCCTGCCCTCGATCTCGGAGAGCGTGTAGCCCATCACGTCGAGGAAGTTCTGATTGGCCGTGATGATCGTCCCGTCCAGCTTGAATTCGATCACCGCCTGCGCGCGGTTCACCGCCGCAAGGCAGGCCTTCTCCTCCGACCACAGGACGCCCGCTGCCGATACCGGACCGGCAGTCTCGGCCGGCTGCTTTCTGGAAAAGAACATGACCCGACACCTTCTCTACGATTTTGAACGTCAAACCGCTCGCGGCTTGTTGGTGTCGTTATGCGCCTCAAATCGTTACGAGTGCTTAAGGTGGAAGTCGGGGTGATATATCCGCAGCGTTCCCGAAAAACATTACATTCCGATACACGCACGCTTAAATCGGCACGACGCAGTCAGGAGTTGTGCAGTACTTTTCCGGGAATCCGCTGTTTCATAGTCATCACGATCTAGGATTTACGAACTAGCTCGTCGGGCCTATGCGCCGGGCACCGGCCCCAGCGTCCAGATCTCGATCGGCTGTTCGCGCCCGCGCAGCCGCATGGGCGGCTGGGGACGAAAGCCGTCGAGAAGCGCGATCGCCTCCTCGAGTTCGGCCTGGGCCAGCACGGCCCAGCGCATGGCGCCGCTCAGCACGAGGTCGACCCCGAGCCCACGGGCGGCCTCCTGCAGGCGGCTCGCCACGTTCACCGTGTCGCCGAGCGTCGCGATCTCCCCGCGGCCCGGCCCGCCGATTTCCGACAGGAGGACCGGGCCCCAGTGCAGGCCGATCCCGATCCTGACCGGCGGCTCGCCCGCACGCACCCGCTCGACGTTCCAGCGGGTGACGGCTCGGTCCATGGCGCGGGCGCAGACGAGCGCGGCGACGGCGTCGCGCCTTCCCGCTTCGGGCAGGCCGAAGGAGGCCATCAGCCCGTCGCCCAGGTACTTGTCGAGCGTGCCGCCGGCATCGGCCACGCAGGGCGTGACGCGGGCGAAGAACGCCTGCAGCAAGCCCACCGCCTGTTCCGGCGACTGCGATTCCGCCAGGCGGGTGAAGCCGACGATGTCGACGAACAGGATGGCGGCGGTGGCGCGACGCAGCGCGCCATTGCCCGGGCGCTGGACGAAATCGGCCGTGTTGGGCGAGACGTAGCGGGCGAGATTGGCGCGCTCGCGCTCGGCCTCGGCCTGGCGGGAGACAAGGCGGCGGGCCCGCGCCACCGCCAGCGCGAGCGTGCCGGTGACGAGGCCGAGCAACAGCACCTGCTTGGCCAGCGTGAAGGGGCGCAGCGTATAGGGATCGGCGAGCCAGGCGACGCGGTTCTCGACCTCCGTCCCGCTCCAGGAGGGAATGGCCGGAACCGCCGGCAGCAGGACCGGATCGGACAGCGCGGCGAGGGCGGCGGCGAGCCAGGCGGCGATGGCGGCACCCCCGACCCAGAGAACCAGCCTGGCCGAGAAGGACAGCGCGTAGAAGGCGATCAGCACCGCCAGGTAGAGCACGTTGTCGAAATGAAAGCGGGTGATCGCCGGAATGGTGTCGGCGGGGTCGAAGGGATTGGGCAGGATCACCGCCCCCACCACCAGCGCGACGTCGAGCCCGGCGAAGAGATAGAAGGTCCAGGGCGCCCAGCCGCGGCGGGCGGCGACGAATTGCAGCCCGGCGACCAGGAGCGCGGCGAGCAGGAGCCCGTAGTAGTACGCCGCGACCTGATACTCGTCGAACCCCCCGATGAGGATGCCGATGGCGAGCACCGCCACCGCCCGCGCCCAGAAGGCGAGCGTCAAGCCTTCCACCTCCGCGCGGCGGAAAGCCGTGCGATGCTCGGCCGAAAGCCGCGCGAGGCGGAAGCGCCGGGCCCAGCGCAGACGGGTTTTCAACAGGGCGATCATGAGGCGAGGGACGATGGCGCAAGCCGGCGGTTCGAAGAGCGGCGGCGGCCTGACAGACCCGACGGCGCCAACCGCTGGATTAGGAGTCTATTTACCCTCTCCCAGAGAAATGTGGCGGCCGTCAACCCTTCAGCGAATACAGCGTTAACGCGTCAAATCCGTCGCATCCGCGCCTTCCACCCCCGCGTAAGCCGGGACGGAAGGAGTTCAGTCGAAACCATGTGCGCCCTTGCCCCGAGGTTGACGTCCGGCAGCCGCGAATCGCTGCCGATCGATGCGGTCGCGGCCCATCCGCAGCTCGCCGCGCTGCTCTCCCTGTGGATGCGCCGGCGCGGCGGGGCCCGCTGGCCTGTCCGGCTCGATCCGCTCGAGATGCCGCGGCGGCTCCTCGCCTACCTCGTCCTGGTCGATGTGGAACCCGATCCCTGGGCCTTGCGCGTCCGGCTCGCCGGTACGCGGCTGTGCGAGGCGATGGGAATGGAGCTCCGCGGGCGGGTGCTGAACGACCTGTTCGAAAGCCCGGCGGCCGAGGAGGTTCTCCGCCACACGCGGCGCATCGTCGAGGCCGGGGTGCCGCATCTGGCCACCCGCTCGCAGGTTCGCGCCGGCGGCGGCTGCTGGCACTACACCCGGCTGATCCTGCCGCTGGCCCGCGACGGGCGGGAGGTGAGCCAGATCCTGCTCGCCGTCGATCCCGAAAGCCTACGCGACGAACCGGGTTGATCCGGCCTTCTACGTCGGGCTTTCGCCGCTAGGATGGCGGCCCTTTCAACCGGGGCCGCCATGACCGCCTTCGATCCGAACGACTTCCTGACCCTGCACGAGATCGTCGCCGCCGCGCGCAGGAACCTGCCCGGCGACATCTGGCACTACGTGGCGGGCGGCACCGAGACCGAGACCAGCATGCGGCGCAACCGGCTCGCGATCGAGGCGCTGGCGCTGCGGCCGAGGGTCCTGAACGACGTATCGGCAGTATCGGCGCGAAGCCGCTTCCTCGGCCGCGACATCCGGCTTCCCGTCGCACTGGCCCCCATCGGCGGCCTCGAATCGCTCGTGCCCGAGGGCGGGGCCGCCTCGGCCAGAGGCGCAGCGCGCTTCGGCGTGCCGATGTTCCTCTCCTCCGTCGCACAGCCGGACCTCGAGAGCGTGGCGGCGGCGGCGCCGGAGGGTTTTCGCGTGTTCCAGCTCTATGTGCGGGGCGACGGCGCCTGGATCGACGGCATGGTGCGCCGCGCCGCCGATGCCGGCTATGCCGGGTTCTGCATCACGGTTGACACCCAGGCCTACAGCCGGCGCGAGCGGGACATCGCGCGCCGCTTCATCAAGCCCTGGCGCGCCGCCGATCCCAGCCGCCACTACCAGGGCGCCTTCGGCTGGGAGGAGGTGAAGCGCTTCCGCGACACCCACCGCATCCCCTTCCTGCTGAAAGGGATCATGACGCCGGAGGACGCTGAGGCGGCGGCCAGGATCGGTGTCGATCACATCTATGTTTCCAACCACGGCGGCCGGCAGCTCGACGCGACGGAAGGCGCGCTCGACGCGCTCAGGGAGATCGCGCCGGTGGTGAAGTCGCGCTGCGGGCTGATCGTCGACGGCGGCTTCTATCGGGGCACGGATGTCGTGAAGGCACTCTGCCTCGGCGCCGACCTGGTGGGCCTGGGGCGGCTGCACTGCTTCGGCCTCGGCGCCGGCGGGGCAGATGGTCTGGCCCGTGCGCTCGAAATCCTCGAGGACGAGATGCAGATCGCCATGGCGCTGCTCGGCGTGACGTCGGTGGCGGAACTCGGTCCCGACCGGATCAAGGCGGGTGTGGCGGCGGGCGACGGCACGCTGGAGAGCGCCTTCCCCCTGCTGCGCCCGGGCAGCCACTGACGCAGCCGCGCCGGCCGGCTAGACTGCCGGCCGACAACAATCACCAAGCCTCGAGGAGAACGCTCATGTCCGACGCCGTGCTTTACGAGCAGGACGGAAACGTCGTCACCATCACGCTGAACCGGCCGGAGATCCGCAACGCCATTTCGGCCGAAGAGATGATCGGCGGCATCGAGAGCGCGCTCGATCGGATCAACCGCGATACCTCGGTGCGCTGCGTGATCCTGACCGGCGCCGGCACCGCCTTCTCCTCCGGCGGCAACGTGAAGAACATGAAGGCGAAGTCGGAAACGGCCTCCGACCTGCCGGCCAATACCCGGATGAACTATCGCTCCGGCATTCACCGGATCCCGCAGGCCTTCGAGGGACTGGAGGTGCCGGCGATCGCGGCCGTGAACGGGCATGCCATCGGCGCCGGCTGCGATCTCGCGCTGATGTGCGACATGCGGATCGCGGGCGAGAGTGCCAAGTTCGCCGAAAGCTTCGTGAAGCTCGGCATCGTGTCGGGCGACGGCGGCGGCTGGCTCCTGCCCCGCATCGTCGGCTACGCGAAGGCGGCGGAGCTCTCCTTCACCGGCGACATGATCGATGCCAAGGAAGCGCTCGCCATCGGCATGGTCTCGCGCGTGGTGCCGGACGCTGAGCTTCTGCCGGAAGCGAAGAAGCTGGCCGCGAAGGTGGCCGCCAATCCGCCGCATGCGCTGCGCATGACCAAGCGCCTCCTGAAGGAAGGCCAGTACATGCAGATGGCGAACCTGCTGCAGCTCGCCGCCTCCATGCAGGCGATCGCGCATGCGACGCACGACCACGAGGAAGCCGTGACCGCCTTCCTCGAGAAGCGGAAGCCGGTCTTCCAGGGCCGCTGACGCGAAACACGGCGGGAGAGGACGATGCGGCAGACGAACGTTCCACCCCTCTCCCGCCGCGATGTTCTCGCGGTCACGGCGGCCGTGGTGCTGGCGGCGCCGCATGTTGCCAGGGCGCAAGGGGCGGCCCATGTTCTGGCGCCGCTCCCCTATGCCGACAACGCACTGGCGCCGGTGATCTCAGCCGACACCATCGGCTTCCACTACGGCAAGCATCACCGCGCCTATGTCGACACCCTGAACCGCCTGCTCGAGACCGACCCGCTGAAGGGCCGGCCGCTGGTGGAGGTGGTGAAGGCGACGGCGGGCGATGCCGCGAAGGCCGGGTTGTTCAACAACGCCGCGCAGATCTGGAACCACGACTTCTACTGGAGGAGCCTGAAGCCGAACGGCGGCGGCAGGCCCAGGGGCCGCTTGGCCGGCATGATCGACGCGGCCTTCGGCGACTACGACAAGTTCCGTACCGCCCTGGCAGCGCAGGCCGTCGGACAGTTCGGCTCCGGCTGGGCCTGGCTCTGCCTCGAAGGCGGCAAACTGACGCTCCGCCGCACGCCGAATGCCGAGACGCCGGTGACAGTGGCCGGCGTGACGCCGCTTCTCACCATCGACGTCTGGGAACACGCCTACTACCTCGACTATCAGAACCGGCGCCCCGATCACGTCAACGCGGTGATCGACAAGCTGCTAAACTGGGACTTCGCCGAGGCCAATCTCGGTTGAACTTACCTTCAGCGCCTGAGGCCAGTCTTGAGCAACGCCGCACCGCCCATCCTCTGGCAGCCGACGCCTGAGCAGATCGAGAGTTCGAACCTCAGGCGCTTCATGGGCGAGGTGAAGAAGCGCCACGGCGTGGCACTGTCGGAGTACGACGGGCTGCACCGCTGGTCGGTCGACAACCGCGAGGCCTTCTGGTCGCTGCTCTGGGATTTCGCCGGCATCGTCGGCGACAAGGGCCCGGCGCCGCATCTGGTCGACGGCGACAAGCTGCCCGGCGCGCGCTTCTTCCCGAAGGGCAAGCTGAACTTCGCCGAGAACATGCTGCGCCGGCGCGACGACAGCCTCGCGCTCACCTTCCGCGGCGAACACGGGGGTGCGCGGCGGATGACCTGGAAGGAGCTCTACGACGCGGTCAGCCGCCTCGCCCAGGCCTTGAAGGCCGAGGGCGTGGGGCCGGGCGACCGGGTGGTGGGCTTCGTGCCCAACATTCCGGAAGCGCTGATCGCCATGCTGGCGACCGCATCGCTGGGCGGCATCTGGTCGTCCTGTTCACCCGATTTCGGGGTGAAGGGCGTGATGGACCGCTTCGGGCAGATCGAACCCAAGGTGCTGTTCACCGCCGAGGCCTATACCTACAACGGCAAGGCGCATGACTGCCTGGAACGCGCCAAGGGCATCGCCGCCGAACTGCCCGGGCTGAAGCGCCTCGTCGTCATCCCCTACCTGGAGACCGCGCCCGATATCGGCGGCGTCGACCCGCGCGCCGTCCGGCTCGACCACTACATCGCCCCCTACCCCGCGAAGGACATCGACTTCGTGCGGCTGGAGGCGAACGCGCCGCTCTACATCATGTATTCCTCGGGCACGACCGGCCTGCCGAAATGCATGGTGCATTCGATTCTCGGCACATTGCTGAAGCTCCGCGAGGAGCACCTGCTGCAGAACGACATGAAGCCGGGCGACAGGCTTCTCTACTACACCACCTGCGGCTGGATGATGTGGAACTGGGCCGTCGCCGCGATCGGCGCCGAGGTGGTCGTGATGCTCTATGACGGCTCGCCCTTCATCCCCGGGCCGGAAGTGCTGTGGGACTATGCGGCGGCCGAGGGCTGCACGCATTTCGGCGTCTCCGCCAAGTACATCGACGCCATCGCCAAGGCGGGCTTCGAGCCGGCGAAGGCATACGACCTGTCCCGCATCCGCACGATCCTGTCGACCGGATCGCCGCTGGCGCCGGCCTCCTTCGACTACGTCTACGCGAAGGTGAAGCCCGACGTTCAGCTGGTCTCCTTCTCCGGCGGCACCGATCTGATGGGTGCCTTCGTCGGCGGCAACCCGATCGGCCCGGTCTACAAGGGGGAGATCCAGAAGAGCTATCTCGGCCTCGACATGGCCGTGTTCGACGACGACGGCAAGGGGGTGATCGGCGAGAAGGGCGAGCTGGTCTGCCGGCAGGCGTTTCCCTCGGTGCCGATCATGTTCTGGAACGACACCGACGGCTCGAAATTCCACGACGCCTATTTCGCCCAGTTTCCCAACATCTGGTGTCACGGCGACTGGGCCGAGATGACGCCACGCGGCGGCTTCGTCATCTACGGCCGCTCCGACGCGACCTTGAACCCCGGTGGCGTGCGCATCGGCACCGCCGAGATCTACCGCCAGGTCGAGCAGCTGGACGAGGTGGTCGAGAGCCTGGTCATCGGCCAGAACTGGGACAACGATGTGCGCGTCGTCCTGTTCGTGCGCTTGCGCGATGGGCTGAAGCTGGACGACGGCTTGCAGGACACGATCCGCAAGCGCATCCGCGCCAACGCCACGCCGCGGCATGTGCCGGCCCGCATCATCCAGGTAGCCGACATCCCGCGCACCATCTCGGGCAAGATCGTCGAGCTCGCCGTGCGCAACATCGTGCACGACCGCCCGGTGAAGAACCGCGATGCGCTCGCCAATCCGGAAGCGCTGGAGCTGTTCAGGAACCTGCCGGAGCTGCAGAGCTGAGGCGGGCGCTGCTCTAACCGGCAGAGATAGAGCAGCATCCATCGAAGTTGGACCCCTTCGGTTCAACCTCGATGGATGCTGCTCTAGTTCCAGGAGAGCTGGTTCTTCGGCAATTTGCCACTCGGGTCGTAGACGCTGACCTTGTGCGGCAGGTCGGGGCCCAGCGCCAGAGGACCAGGTTCTGGTCGTCTGGCGTGGCGCCGTGGGCAAAGCTCGGGACCAGGATGCCGGCATGGCCATCGGCGAGGAGCCGGCGAACGATGCCCCATGATTCCGGCTGCCGACCGGCGATCAGCGCATCGCCCCAGGCGCAGGGTACGCATCCGGTGAAGACCGCCTTGCGGGCCGTTAGCCGTTCCACAAGGTTGTGACCTTAAGTCTAGCTTTAAGGTCATCAGGTCGATGCGGGTCGAAGTTCTTGAGGGCGCGGAGCGCCGTCGTCGTTGGTCGCACGACGAGAAGATGCGGATCGTCGCGGAGACGTTGCAGCCCGGCGTCAAGGTGACGACGATGGCGCGGCGGAATAAGGTTGCGAGCAGCCTGGTGTTCACGTGGCGGCGGCTTGCGCGAACCGGACAACTCGGCATCGTCCCTGAGCCGGCCTTCGTCCCTGTGCAGATCGCCTCGCCGACCGCACCGGAGCCGTCAGTGCCGGCGGCGCGAGCTCGGAGCACGCCGTCGCCAGGACGGCGCGGTGGGCTGATAGAGATTGACCTTCCAGGCTAAACGACGTCGATGCCCGCGCCTGGTTGGCCGACGTGCTGTCGCGATTGCCGGAGCATCCCGCCTCGCGGGTAGATGCGCTGCTGCCGTGGAGTTGGGGACGACGCTTGGCTCAGCATCGAGCCGCCTGACTCCCGCCGCCGCCGTCGCCATCGATTGCATAACCTCAGCGGCAATATCGCTGGCGCAGAACAGAGCCGTTCGATGACTTGCACGGTCCCTGAGGCCTGCAGCCAGCGTGGCGGCCTGGCTTGAATCCACTCATACTGCCTGGCCAAGAATGGCAGCCGAGCCTTGAACATGGGCCCCACCACGGCGCTGCGACGCGAGATCAGAACGCGCTTCTTTCCCTTCATGATCGCGAAGGGGTTCGTTCTGGACATGCGCGACGCACCAACATTTTTTGCCTTCCGCAAGGAGACGCCGGAAGTAGTGCTCCACTGCGACATCCAGTGGGAGAAGTACGGCAAGCCCCGCTTCATCCTGAACTTCGGACGCGGCGAACCCGCCGCCGCGCCTACTGCGATACGCGGCCGCTCGCACTCCAGGAGGCGGCCTGCCTTCTGGACCACCCGCGATTGGTTTTGTCAGGATCGACGTTGTTGTCGCGCATCTTCCGCTCCAGATTCCGTCCACCCGCCGAGGTGGTGGACTCGCTGCTGTCGCTGTTCGCCGAAGTGGAAGCCTGTTGGGCGAGCGGCGTCGCCGGACCGCACATTCGGCTGTTTCCCGCTCTTCCGGTGACGCCGCGGCCCGTCGTCCCCACGACGCATCGCGGGGTGCCGGACCACAGCACCCCAGCGGCACCGGTCACCAAGCGCCAGCGCCTGGTGCATAGGCGGAGCACGTTCGTCATGGGTGCGATCGTCCTCTGCTTTGGCGGCGGCATCGCGCTGCTCTCCGCAGTGCGCTCCAGCCCACCAACGCCGTGGTTGATCACTATGTTCTTCCTATGCCTTGCGCTGATGGGGTTGCCGTACGTGATCGGGTTCTTCCTGGAGCGATTCGCCGTTTCCGCTCGCGGCCTGGCCGGCACTGACCTTCTCGGGCGACGGCGACGGCTACGCTGGCGTGAGCTGCGGAGCGTCCGCTACGGCGGACTGATGAAGCAGTTCCGCCTGGAAACGCAGTCGGGACAGGTAGTGCGCCTGTCCGCGGTATTGCGTGACTCGCCCGCGTTCGCGCAGGCCTGCATCCGACATGCGCCGCACGGCACGATCGATGCGAAGGCCCGCCCCGTGCTGCGCGCCACCGCCCGTGGCAATCCGCCGCTGCTTTGGGGGTGATTTCGCCCATGGAAATCGTGCTGCCGAGGCTCCCGAGTTTGGCTTGGTGGCGCCCGCCGCGGTCTCCGCCGGACGCGTACGGCACAGGCCAGATCGTCCAGAGAGGCGCCGAGCTTCTTCCGCGCAGCCTCGCTGCGCAGGTCGGCGATATCCTCGCAATCGACGTCGTGGCTGCACAGCACATAGGGCGTCAGCCGGTGGGCGAAGCCGCCCGACACCTCGCGAAAGACGGTGTTGAAGCTGAGCGACAGGTAGATCGTTTCCAGGCCAGTTGAAACGCCGGCCCTTCAGCGCCGCGCCCGCACCCGAAAGCGGGCTCCAGGACCAGTTGGGATCATGGGCGCGGAAACACTCGCCCCTAAACCTCAAGCGTAGCCGCCGGTCGCCAGATGATCGACATAGTCGCGTACCGCGGTGGCCTGGCCGGTCTTCACCAGGGCCTCGGCCGTGCGGCCGCCGAAGGCGGGGATCGGCTCGGCCCGATACCAGGCCATGGCCTGGGCGGCGCTGCCGGCCCAGCCCTGGACTGGGTTGATGATCTCCAGCATCTCGCGCACCCGGCTTTGCGCCTTCGGCCCATCGCGGCGGCTGGCCTTCTGGAACACCTCGCGCGACAGGCCGGCGGTGTCGGCGAGCTGCGCCTTCGACATGCTGAAGGCGGCGGCGACGTCATCGACCTTCACCGCACCGCTCCTGTCGACGAGACTGACGGCCGAGATCCGGGCCGCGGCGGCGTCACGCCCAGCCTTTGGCGCCCGCCTGGATCTGCCGGTCAAGGTCGCCTTCTTGGTTACCTGTGCCATCTGCCGTTCGATTGCCCCGAACTACAGGCAATGTATAGGCGATCTTGGATCGGGGTCCATGCCCGGCCCGGGCACGCGATCTCACGACCCCCGGAAATGGTCGTGGATCGCCTTGGCGACGGCGTCGTTGATGCCGTCGACCTGTTTCAGGTCGGCGATGGAGGCGCGCCCCACGCCGGCGGCGGAGCCGAAATGCAGCAGCAGCGCCTTCTTGCGCGACGGGCCGATGCCGGCGATCTCGTCCAGCGCCGACTTCACCGCCGCCTTGGCGCGCCGCGCGCGATGGGTGCCGATGGCGAAGCGGTGCGCCTCGTCGCGCAAGCGCTGCAGGAAATAGAGCACCGGGTGGCGGGGCTCGAGCATGAAGGGCTGGCGGCCGGGCATGTAGAAATGTTCGCGTCCCGCGTCGCGGTCGGGGCCCTTGGCGATGCCGACATAGGCGACGTCGTCGATGCCAAGTTCGGCGAAGACTTCCTGCGCCACCTTCATCTGCCCCGGGCCGCCGTCGATCAGCACCAGGTCGGGCCAGACGGCCTCGCCCTCGCCCGCTTCCTCCTCCTTCACCAGGCGGGCGAAGCGGCGGGTCAGCACCTCGCGCATCATGCCGTAGTCGTCGCCCGGGGTTAGGTCGGTGCTGCGGATGTTGAACTTCCGGTAGGCGCCCTTGGCGAAGCCTTCCGGACCGGCCACGATCATGGCGCCGATGGCCTGAGCACCCTGCACGTGGCTGTTGTCGTAGACCTCGATCCGTTCCGGCGGGGCGTCGAGGCCGAAGACCTCGGCAGTGCCTTCGAGCAGGCGGCGCTGGGTCGCATTCTCGGCCAAGCGCCGCTCCAGCGCCTCCTTGGCATTGGTCAGAGCGTGCTCCACCAGCACCTTGCGACCGCCGCGCTGGGGCACATGCAGCCGTACCTTTCGCCCGGCCCCGATCGACAGCGCCTCGGCGATCACCTCCGCCTCCGGCACCTCGTGGCTGAGCAGGATCTCGCCCGGTGCGGGGCGGCTTTCGTAGAACTGGCCGACGAAGGCGGCCATCACCTCCTCCATCGCCACATCCTTGGCCTGGGAGGGGAAATAGGCCCGGTTGCCGAGATTCTGCCCTCCGCGGAAGAAGAAGACCTGCACGCAGACGCCTCCGCCCTGCGCATGAGCGGCGATGACGTCGGCCTCCGACACGCCTTCGACGTTGATGTCCTGGCGGGCATGGATATGGGCGAGCGCGCGGACACGATCCCTGAGCAGCGCGGCGGTTTCGAATTCCAGCCGTTCGGCGGCGGCCTGCATCTTCTCCGAGAGGTCACGCTGGACCCGGGCGCTCTCGCCGGTCAGGAAATCGCGGGCCTGGCCCACCACCGCGGCATAATCCTCCGGCGAAACCCGTCCGACGCAGGGGGCGAGACAGCGCTTGATCTGGAACTGCAGGCAGGGCCGCGTCCGGGTGGCGAATTCGCCGTCGGAACATGACCGGAGCGGAAAGGCGCGCTGCAGCGCGATGATGGTGCGATTGACCGCCCCGGCCGAGGCGAAGGGACCGAAATACTCCCCCTTCCGGTCGCGAGCGCCCCTGTATTTGGTGATGCGAGGCCAGTCGTCGTCGCCAGTAATCAGAATGTAGGGGAAGGACTTGTCGTCGCGGAGGACGACATTGTAGCGCGGCTTCAGCCGCTTGATCAGGTTGGATTCGAGGAAAAGCGCCTCGACCTCGCTCGCCGTGACCGCAATTTCGAGGCTGGCGGCCTCGGTCACCATCCGGGCGATGCGGGGTTCCAGCCTGGCCAAGTGCATGTAGGCCGAGACGCGCTTCCTGAGACTCTTCGCCTTGCCGACGTAGAGAAGGTTCCCCTCCGCATCCAGCATACGGTACACCCCGGGCTGATTGGGCAGGCGGGGGGCTTCGGCGCGGATCAGCGCGGCACCTTTAGGTCGTACCTCCTCCGACACGGGGGTGGGGTCGCTCATGGCGTCCTTGTGGTCCGATCAGGGGTCCAACGTCAACATCCCCGGAAGGGTTAACGGGGCCTCCGGACTATCCACTTACGCTGTGGACAAGTATGTGGGGAAAGGCAGGGAGCGGGAGTGTGAAGCGCGGGTTTCCAAGGCCTTCACCACTTTGCCTAATTTGCAGGCAAAACCAACAACTCATTGATTCTGCTATATAGTTTAATGTCAAGACCATTTCGTTGCTGAAATAATCGAGCGAGCGATCAGCAATCGCCGGAAATTCCGCGGGATTCCGCGCCTGTGCACAATTTTAGCGAATCGCGACCATCACGGGGCGCCGCGCCGGCCACGAAAATGCCACGGCCCGCCCCCCCGTCGGGGACCAGCCGAAGCGGCACGCCGAACACTCCGGACAGGATTTCCGGTTGCAGAACGTCGGCACTCGGACCACCGGCGACGCGTTCTCCCTCGTGGAGCACGACCACTTCATCCGCGTAGGCCGCGGCGAGATTGAGATCGTGCAGCACCGCGAGCACGCCGAGACCCTGTCGGGCCGCGCGGCGTGCCCGGGCCAGCAGGTCATGCTGGTGACGGAGATCCAGGCTGGCGGTCGGCTCGTCGAGCAGAAGGTAGCCCCGGCCTTCGAGGCCGATGGTCTGGGCCAGGGCGCGGGCAAACTGCACCCGCTGGCGTTCGCCCCCCGACAAGAGCCCGACCGGCCGGCCGCCGAGCCCTTGAAGATCGGCTGCGGCGAGGGCGGCGGCCACCGCCTCACGGTCGGCCGACGGGTTCCCTGCCGCGGCATGGGGCGCGCGTCCCATCGCGACCACCTCGGCGACCGTGAAGGCGAAGGCGATGTCGCTGCCCTGGCGCATCACCGCCCGGCGCTGCGCCAGAGCCAGGGCCGAGTAGTCGGCGAGCGGGCGGCCGTCCAGCATCGCTACCCCGGTGGAAGGCGCGACATCGCCGGCCAGCAGGGACAGCGCCGTCGACTTGCCGGCACCGTTGGGCCCGATCAGCGCGGTCAGCGACCCGGGCCGGACCGCGACATCGACGCCGCGCAGGATCTGCCGGCGGCCGGCCCGGAAACCCGCCCCCTTCAGCCGAAGCATCAGCGCACCTCCCGCCGCCGGCCGCGCAGCAACGCGAGGAAGAAGGGAGCGCCCAGCGCACTGGTGACGAGACCGATCGGCAGCTCGGCCGGGACCATGAGGATGCGGGCCAACACATCGGCGAAAAGGACCAGGGCCGCACCCAGGAGCGCAGCGCCCGGGGCCACCCAGCGATGTCCCGGTCCGGTGAGGAGACGAACCAGATGCGGCACCACGAGACCGACGAAGCCGACGATACCGGCGGCAGCGACGGCGACACCCACGAGAAGGGCGACGGCGAGCACGGCCCGTCGCTTCAGGCGCTCCACGTCGACACCGAGGTGGCGCGCCTCCGCCTCACCCAACTGCAGGAGATCGAGGGCGGGCGCGAACCGAAGCGAGGCCAGGACGATGGCCCCGCCCGCCGGCAGCACCACGGCCACCATCGGCCAGGAGGCGGCGCCCAGGCCGCCCATGGTCCAGAAGGTCAGCATCCGCAACTGCTGATCGTCCGACAGGTAGGTGAGGAAACCGATCCCGGTCATCGCGAGCGCGTTTACCGCGACACCGACCAGAAGCAGCGTCGCCACCGCGACACGACCCGCTTCGCTTGCCAGCCGGAAGATCAGGAGCGTCGCGGTGAGCGCGCCGAGAAACGCGGCGACGGGCAGCAGATAGGGTCCGGCAAGGCGCGGGAGCGCGGCACCACCCATGGCGGTTCCGAGCACGATTGTGGTAACCGCGAACAGCGCCGCCCCGCCGGAGACGCCGATCAGCCCCGGATCCGCCAGCGGGTTGCGAAACAGCGCCTGGGTCAGGAGGCCCGCCATGCCGAGCGCGGCACCGACAGCGAGGCCGAGCATCACCCTCGGCAGGCGGATCAGCAACACCACGGAGCGCTGAGCGGCATCCACCTCAGCCGAAGGATCGAACCAGGACCACAGAACCGCCAGGACCCGCTCGGGCGGGACCGGTATCGCGCCGACCGAAATCCCGAGCACCAGCGCCACCAGGAGCGCGCCGGCGAGGAGAAGCAGGACCGTGGCCGGACGGCGAGGGGAACCGAAGCCCGGCAGGATCAGCGACCGGTCGACCATACCCGGTTCAGCGCGCGAGGAGTTCGGGATGCAGCGCTGCCGCGATGCTGCGCGCCGCTTCGCCCACCCGCGGCCCGAAGCCGAGCAGGAAGAGCGCATCGAGCGCCAGCACCCGCTCCCCCCGCGCCGCCGGCGTGGCCGCGAAGGCGGGCTGAGCGAGCAAAGCCTCCTTGCCGCCGATCAGCGCCAGACCCTGGCTCGTGGTGAGGATGACGTCGGGGGCGGCCGAGATCACGATCTCCTGCGACAAGGGCTTGTATCCGGGATAGCTCGCCACCGCATTGCGCCCGCCCGCGAGGCGGATCATCGCATCGGCCGCGGTCGCACGCCCCGCCACCATCGGCGCGCCCTGTCCGACGGCGAGAAGGAACAGGACCGAGGGACGGGCCTTGGCGCGGGAAAGCCGCGCGGCGAGTTCAGCCAGCTCTCTTTCGACGCGGCCCGCCAGGGCCTCGGCCTGGGTCTCCAGGCCCAATGCCTGGCCTACGCTGCGAACCCGCGACGGCACCAGGCCGGCATCGGCGTGGCTGGAGATCTTCAGCACCGTGACGCCCGCCCGGGCGAGGTGATCGAGCGCGGCGGGCGGACCCGCTTCCTCGCTGGCCAACACCAGGGAGGGCCGAAGCGACAGCAGTCCTTCGGCCGAGAGCGTTCTCTGATACCCGACCGTAGGAAGCGCGCGGGCGGCCTCCGGGTACTGGCTGGTGGTGTCGACGCCGACCAGCCGGTCGCCCGCACCCAGCGCGTAGACGATCTCGGTGAGTGCACCCGCGACACTGACCACGCGGCTCGCGTCGGTGATGGCGACCTCGGAACCGGCAACGTCCTTCACCTTCACCTGGGCGGATGCGGCAGCCGCCGCCAGAAGGAGGGCGGCGAGGACGGCGCCCGCGGCCTTCACGCCGCCAGATCCCGCGCGAGGGCATCGGCGATGACGCGCCAGCCGGCCGCCTCCGCCTGACCGGGCTTGCGGGCGCCGAAGACATAGGCGATCACGCCGCCATCGGAATCGAACAGCTCGATCGAGGTGATCGTGCCGTCCACCGTCGGCTTGCGGACGATCCAGGACTCGGCGATCGCCGTCTCCTTCACGTGGAGGTTGAAGCCGGGATCCATGACGTTGAACCAGTCGCCGACGGTCTTGAGGTTGGTCACCGGCCCGGTATGGATCTGGATCGTCGCCTTGTTGGGCACGAAGACCATGATCGGCTGTCCGCTCTCGGCAGCCTTCTCCAGACCCAGCCGAAGCGCCGTATTGCGCACCGGCTGGGCCATGTCTCGGCCGACCAGGCGGAAGGCTTCGGTCCGCTCCAGACCGAACTTGGAGAGCATGACGACAAAGTCGTGAGTGTCCTTGAGGGCCGCCCAGGCGTCGCGCAGCGCCTCGCGCCCGCCGCTCGCCGGCTTCTTCTGCGGCGCGGACGGACCGCGGCGCAGGATGAGCGAGGCCGGCACGCCGGTCTCGCCGAAGCCCGCGATCAGCCCTTCCCAGGCCGACATGTCGGTCTCGGGCCGCGCGAAGATCTTGTGCACCGCCCTGCCCTGGCCGTCGAAGAACTGCAGGCTCCTGTGCCTCTCGCCGGTGACGGCGAAGGCGGAGTGCCAGCGATTGAGAAAGAGCCGCAGGTCGATGTCCGGTCCGAGCACGAGGCCACCATGGGCGCGGACCTGGACATCCTCGTAGCGGCCGACCTTCTCGTGCACGGCATGGGCATTGCGGGTCAGCGCCATGACGGTGCCGAGCGCGGGGAGGCCTTCGAATATGCCCTTCCAATCGGACCGCAGGCGCACCACGGGGCCGGTGCAGCCGGCGGCAACCAGTTCGACCTCCGACGCCGCCAGGGCCTCGGCGGCGTCATAGGCGCGCAGGCCCGGCCTGTCATGGAGCAAGGCGGCATGGCGCCGGCGCAGATTCACGAGATCGGCGGGTGTCGACACGGTACTTTCTCCCTCGCGGAAACCAACGGCATGGTGACCGGATGCAGCTCAGCGCGTGAGAATGAGCTTGCCTCGGCCGGTGATCTGCAGGCGGTACTCGGTCCCTTCGTGTTCGATCACGACCACGCGCGCGCCCCCGAAGATCGACCGACTGGAGAGCCGAGGCGACGGCGCCGCCTGGCCTGGGCCGGTATCCGGTCCATCGCCGACATCTCTTGCGAGAGGGCGGATGATCGCGGGCACGTTCATCGGTCGCGGGTACTCCAACCAGTCCAAACTCGCCGGCGTTTCTAGCGTAATTGAGAATTACTTTCAATATGGTCCGACGGCACGCCTTCGCCCGCGAGCGGGTTCGCGGACCCCGCTTCAGCGCAACGCGAAACGCTCGATCTCGACACCGACGCTGACGGCTTCGGGTATGGCGGTCAGCTTCTCGATCCGGACGCGGGCCGATATCACGCGCGTATCCTCGAAGCAGGCCACGGCGATGCGCTCCGCCAGCGTCTCCACCAGCTTCACATGCTCGGCAGCGACAATCTCCTTCACGCGGTCGACGAGGCGCTGGTAGTTCACCACCGCGTGCAGTTCGTCCTCGGGCGCCGCCGCGTCCTGGGCAACGCCGAGGTCGAGGTTGATGCGGATGGGCTGACGTCGGCCGTGCTCATGCCGCCAGACACCGATGGGGGCCGGCAATTCGAGATCGCGAACGAAAACGTGGCGGATGCCGCGGATGGCGTCGGCAATGCGTCGGTCTTGCGTCTGGCGGCTCATCGCGGTCGTCCTCACTCGGCTTCCGCGCTCGGCGCGGCGGTACTCGGGGAGGGCCGCCACGGCAGGTGCTGACCGCCGTCGAGCGCGATCATCTGTCCTGTCATCGACGGCGTCGACAGCAGGAAACGCACGGCGGACGCGATCTCTTCAGGCGGCGCCCCGCGCTTCAGCGGTGTCGCCGCCGCCTGGGCGTCGAACTGTTCCCGGGTCTGGTGGATGCTCGGAAGCGTCGGCCCCGGACCGATGCCGTTCACCCGGATGCGCGGAGCGAGGGCCATGGCGAGCGTCCGGGTCAAGGTCCACAGGCCCGTCTTGGATACGGTGTAGGACATGAAATAGGGCGTCAGCCGCCAGATCCGCATGTCGAGCAGGTTGACGATGTTGCCCTCCATGCCCTCTGGAAGCTGGGCGGCGAAGGCCTGGGACAGGAAGAACGGCGCCTTCAGGTTGATGTCGACGTGGAAGTCCCAGCTCGCCTCGCTCGCCGTGTCGATCGTGTCCATCTCGAAAACGGAGGCGTTGTTGACCAGCACGTCGAGCGGGCCGACGGCCTCAGCCGCGGCGGGAACGATGCGCTGGACGTCCGACATCCGCGCGAGGTCACCCTCGACGACCGAAGCACGGCCGCCTGCGGCGCGGATCTCAGCCGCCACGGCCTCGCCCTCGGCGAGCGAACTGTTCACGTGCACCGCGACCGCATAGCCCGCGCGCGCCAGGTCGAGCGCAATGACGCGGCCGACCCGCTTGCCGGCCCCGGTGACCAGCGCGGTTCGCGGCGCACCCATCAGGCGCCCTTGAACTTCGCCGCCCGCTTGGCAAGCCGCGCGGTCATGCCCTCCTTCACGTCCTCGCTGGCATTTGCGACCTGCACCAGCCGGTCGGTCTCCTGGTGGGTGAGCAGATCGAGCGTGTCCATCTGGCGGACCAGCGTCGCCTTGATCGCGCGCAACGCGAGCGGCGCGTTGGCGGCCAGCCGATCGATCACCGCCTTGGCGGCCGTCTCCAGATCGGCCGGTTCGGCCACGCGGGCGATGAGGCCCATCTCGTACATCCGGCGCGCGGAGAGCGGGTCGCCGAGCAGCAGGATCTCGCGCGCCGCGACCGGCCCCGCGGTCTCCTGGATCTTCTTCACCAGGAACCAGGAAAGCGCGATACCGATCTGGGCAACCGACATGCCGAAGCGAGCCGTCGAGGAGGCGACCACGAGGTCGCAATGCAGGGCGAGCTGGCAGCCTCCGGCGATGGCATCGCCATGCACGACGGCGACCGCGGGCAGGGGCGACAGCTCGATCTGGCGCAGCATCTGGCCGATGCCGCTTTCGGCCTTGAGGCCGGCGGACAGGTCCAGCCCGGCACAGAAGCCCGGCCCGGCACCGCGGACCACGATCACCCGCTCATCCGCGGTCGGCGGAGCGGAAAAGGCGGCATGCAGCCCTTCCACCGTCTCGGCATCGAGGGCGTTGCGCTTCTCCGGCCGATTCAGCGTTACGGTCCGAACCGGGCCGACGCTTTCGACGATCACCTTCGACATCACGTTTCTCCCAACGTCATTGCCCTCTCCGCCGGAGAGAAGGCCATCTCCTCAGCGTTCCGCCATGAAGCGGGCGACCTGCTGGGCTCCACCCGGCGGCAGGTGCAGTCCGAGTTTGGTCCGGCGCCAGAGCACGTCTTCCGCGCTGAGCGCCCATTCTTCGCGAACCAGCCAATCGATCTCGCGCGCGTAGAGGCCCCCGCCGAAATCGCGCCCCAGATCCGCCGACCCGCGGGCATCGCCGAGCATGGCGATGGTGCGTGTCCCATGCCGGCGGGCGAAGGAGGCGAGCAGCGCCCGATCGATACCGGGAAAGGCGGCGACCAGATCGGTCACCAGTCCCTTGAAGGGCCGCCCTGCGAAATCTCCGCCGGGCAGCACTCCGTCATGTGTCCAGGCCGGTTTCAGGCCGGGATAGAACGGGGCGAGCTTTTCCATCGCGTGTTCGGCCAGCTTGCGGTAGGTCGTGAGCTTGCCGCCATAGACGGACAGCAGCGGCGGCCTCTCGCCCTCGATCTCCAGCACGTAGTCGCGCGTCACGGCGGAGGGATCGGCGGACCCGTCATCATAGAGCGGACGCACGCCGGAATAGGTCCAGACGACATCCGCCGGGGTGACCGGCTTGGCGAAATAGCGGCTGACCGCCTCGCAGAGATAGACGATCTCGCCCTGATCGATCTCAGGCTTCGCCAGATCGCCTTCGTAGGGGATGTCGGTGGTACCGACCAATGTGAAGCGGTCCTGATAGGGGATCGCGAAGATCACCCGCTTGTCGGGATGCTGGAAGATATAGGCGTGGGTGCCCTCGAACAGCCTGGGTACCACGATGTGGCTGCCCTTTATGTGGCGGACGGACGCTGTGGTGTTGCGGCCGATGGCGCCCGAGAGAACCTGGCCGACCCATGGACCGGCGGCATTGACCAGGCCGCGTGCGGCGACCGTGCGGACTTCGCCTGTCGTCTCGTCCCGCAGCTGCGCCTGCCAGAGATCCCCGTCGCGGCGGGCGCCGGTGAGGGACGTGCGGGTGAGGACGCTGCCGCCCAGATCCCGCACCGACACGGCATTGAGGACGACGAGGCGGGCATCGTCGACCCAGCAGTCCGAATAGGCGAACCCGCGGGTGAAAGCGGGCTTGAGCTCGCGCCCCTCGGGCCCATGAGCCAGGTCGACCCGTGACGTGCCGGGAAGGGTCGTCCGGCCGCCGAGATGATCATAGAGAAAAAGACCGATACGGATCATCCAGGCGGGGCGCAGATGTGCGTCATGGGGCATGACGAAGCGGAGCGGCCAGATGATGTGCGGGGCGAGGTGGAGCAGCACCTCGCGCTCCGCCAGGGCTTCCCGCACCAGACGGAACTCGTATTGCTCCAGATAGCGCAATCCGCCGTGGATCAGCTTTGTTGCCGCCGAGGAGGTGGCACTGGCGAGATCGGACTTCTCGACCAGCAGGACCGAGAGACCCCGGCCGGCTGCATCCCGCGCTATGCCGGCGCCATTGATCCCGCCGCCAATGACGAGCAGGTCGAAAATCGTGTCGAGGGCGGCGTTCATGAGGCGCGAGGCTTAAAGCGCCGCGCGGCCCCGGTCAACGAGGCCAAATTGCGGGACGTGCGCCAGTGCACAAGGGCCGGAGCATGAGCGCACAGGCCGACGGGTGCGGATCAGACGAAAATGCCGCCGGCCGGCAGATCGAACAGTCCGGTCGATGCGATCACCACGACGAGGCCGCCATCGAGTTCGAGCCTGATATCCGCGCCCGCGGCGACCCAGGCGAGCCTTGCGTCGGAAAAGGGGTCGGCGCCGGCATACCCCACCGAGGCGAGGAGCGCCGTCACCCCAATCCGATCACCTTCTGCGGCGTCGAAGTCCAGTATGCGGTCGCCACAGTCGGACAGGGAGCGAAACAGGAAGAGGTCGGCCCCGCCTTCGCCGATCAGATGGTCCGCCCCGAGTCCGCCGGCGAGGGTGTCGTCGCCTGCCCCGCCCCACAGCCAGTCGATCCCCTCGCCGCCGGTGAGGCTGTCATCGCCCTGCTCGCCCGCGACGTAGTCGTTGCCGCTTCCGCCATCGACGGTATCGTTGCCGAAGCCGGCGGAGAGCACATCGTCGCCGCCCTCGCCGAAAATCAGATCATCCCCGCCTTCCGGGAAGTAGTTCCTTGCCGGATCCTCACCCCAATCGTTCCAGACACCGACCCAGTCGTCACCTTCTCCGGCGTGAACGGTGTCGTTGCCGGCATTGCCGGTAATGCGGTCGGCCCCCTCGCCGCCGAAGACGAGATCGTCCCCGGCCTCGCCGTTGAGATTGTCCCTGCCGGCACCGCCGTGCAGCGAATCGCGGCCGTCGCCGCCCCAGAGCCAGTCGAGGCCCTCTCCGCCGGAGAGGCTGTCGTCGCCCTGTTCGCCGGCGACGTAGTCATTGCCGGGACCACCATCCACGGTGTCGTTGCCAAAGCCGGCGGAGAGTACGTCGTTCCCGTCGCCGCCGTCGATCTGGTCGTCACCCCATTCAGGGAAGTAGTTGTGCTCGGGCGCCTCGCCGAAATCGTTCCAGACGCCCACCCAGTCATCGCCCGCTCCTGCATGGATCGTGTCGTTGCCGTCGCGCCCGGTGATCCGGTCATTATCGCCGCCGCCGAGGATCAGGTCGTTGCCGGCCTCTCCGTTCAGATTGTCCCGACCATCACCGCCGTCGAGCGTGTCGTCGCCCGGACCGGCCCAGAGCCAATCCCGGCCTTCGCCGCCGTCGAGGCTGTCATTGCCGCCGGAGGCCGCGAGGTAGTCGTGGCCGGCGCCGCCCTGGAGCGTGTCGGCCGCCCCACCGCTGTTGATCTGGTCGTCGCCGGCGGAGCCCATGGCGAAGATGCCGCCCGGCGCTTCCACCAGTTCGATGCCGTATAGTTCCTGGATCTTGGTGGAGGGCAGAGCCGCCCGCCAGTGGCCGGGGGCGATGACGTCGACGCGGACGACACCTGCGACGGAACCGAAGGCGGCGACGTCGAAACCGGAGCCGCCGTCGAGACTGTCGGTCTCCACCCCGCCATCGAGGAGATCGTCGCCCGCGCCACCGAACAGCATGTCGATCCCGGTGCCGCCCAGAAGCGTGTCGTTGCCGCCGCCGCCGTCGAGACTGTCGGCGCCGCCCATCCCCTCCAGTCGGTCGTGGCCGGCATTGCCGGTCAGGGTGTTGTCGAGCCAGTTGCCGATGCCAGTGGCGCCCGCGGCGCGGGTGACGATCAGCTTTTCCACATAGGCGGGCAGGGTATAGGCGGCGAGGTCGGTGACGACGGTGTCGATGCCCTGACCCGCCTGCTCGGTGACACGGTCGAAGGCATGGCGGACGAAGATGACGTCGTCACCCGCGCCCCCGGCCAGCGCATCGCCGGTGATAGCGCCCCGGCCGTCGATCACGTCGTCGCCGAGACCGCCGGTGATGACGTCATCGCCGAGGGTGCCGTTCAGCGTCTGTCCGGTGATGATGGAGGCACCCAAGTCAATCGTGCCCTGGCCGGAGAACCAGGCGCGGATGAGCGCCTCGGCGGGCTTTCCCTCCGATTGGAAGTCGTCGGCGCGCGGCGAGACGGCGAGCGGTGACCAGTGCCAGACATAGGCGCCCCTGAACCAGTCGCCGGCCTGCGAGAAGACCTGGAAGAAGGCCTGGTAGAGATCGGACTGTTCCTGGGGGTCGGCCGGCTTGTTCGGTGTGTTGTCGAAGGGGCGGGCGGCGGCGCCGTCCATGCTGCGCCAGCCGATCTCGGTGAAGACAAAGGACTTTCCCGTCGTCTCGGCCAGCGAGCGGTAATAGTCGTAGGGCGACAGGCCCTGAAAGATGCCTCGGTAGTAACTGTCGGTGCGCGGCGTGATCCAGCCCGAGACGAGATCGGCGAGCGTCGGCTGGCTGGCGTTCGAGATCGGCAGGTAGCCGTCGATGCCGATGTAGTCGAGCCTGTCCCAGAAGGAGACCTTGGACCCGCCGTCCCAGTTGGCGCCGTAGGTGAGCGTGCCGGAGAAGACGGCGCGCACGCTGTCGATGATGTCGAGCCAGTAGTGCCGGTAGGCGGCCACTGTCATGCCGTCGAGTTCGGTGCCGAGCGACATCGACGCCACGCCATGCGCATCGGCCAGCCGCGCGTTGTCGAGCAGGATCGCCTTGTAGTCGGCGAACCAGGCGGCCGGGTCGGTCGGCGCGGTCTGCATGCGGGGCTTGCCGTCGAGCGCGTCGACATGCGGCTTCAGGAGGACCGAGAGGCCCCTGGCATGCGCATCGTCGATCGCCTTCGCGACATTGGCGAAGGATTCGGTCTTCAGCGGGTCGGCATATATGTCGGAAGACGTACTGTTCGCCATGTACCAGGAGGCGGTGATGGCCACCGCATTGGCCTGCATGCCGGCGATCTCGCCCAATGCGTTGGTGGATGCGGCTTGTGCGAAATTGCCGTTCCACCAGGAGGCGTAACCGAAACCCTGGATCTCGAACACCGAGCCCATGAAAACTCCGAACCACGGGCCTTCCGCCCTGGGACCGGGTTCTAGGGCGGCGGGTGATAACGAAGCCTTACGGGCGGGCGAAAACGCTGATGAGGCTTACGAAACTGGCTAGTCTGGCGGCCGTGATCACGGAGAGACAGAGCATGAGCACGCGCGGCAACGAGCTTCGCATCGACGAGAAGCGCTTCTGGGAGACGATGACGGCTTCCGGCGAGATCGGCCGCGGCCGCACCACCGGCATGTCGCGGCTGGCGCTGGGCGACGACGACCGGAAGATGCGCGATCTCTTTGTCGGCTGGTGCAGGGAGGCCGGGCTCGCCGTCAGCGTCGACGGGATGGGCAACATCTTCGCCCGTCGCCGGGGGCGCGAGGACGATCTTCCCCCAGTGCTGGTGGGCAGCCATCTCGACACCCAGATCGCGGCCGGGAACTACGACGGGGTGCTGGGCGTGCTCGGCGCGCTGGAAGCCGTCCGCACACTGAACGATGCCGGGATCGAGACGCGGCGACCGATCGAGATCGTCAACTGGGCGAACGAGGAAGGCGCCCGCTTCAACCCGCCGATGCTGGCCTCCGGCGTCTTCGCCGGGGTGTTCGACCATCAATGGGCGCTGGAGCGGACCGACCTCTCGGGCAAGTCCTACGGCGAGGAGCTGAAGCGGATCGGCTATGCCGGGACGGCGCCGGTGGGCGGGCGGAAGATCGACGCCTATTTCGAACTGCACATTGAACAGGGCCCGATCCTGGACGAGAAGAAGATACCGGTCGGCATCGTCACCGGCGGCTTCGCCACCCGCGGCATGAAGGTGAAGATTATGGGCGAGACCGCCCATACCGGCCCGACCCCGATGGACCGCCGGAAGAACGCGCTGGTCGGGGCCGCGTACCTGATCACGGCCTTGAACGAGATCGGCTGGCGCTATCACGAAGAGGGCGGCAAATCGACCGCGGCCCAGCTCGAGATCTGGCCGAACCTGCCCGGCATACTGCCCGAATGGGCGGTCCTGATCTTCGACTTCCGGCATCCGACCGTGGAAGGCGTGGAGCGGATGAAGGCGGAAGTCGAGGCCGCCATCCCGGAGGCGGCGAGGAAGGGCAATGTCGCGATCGAGGTGCTGGAGCGCCGCGCCTTCGGCGACGAGGCCTTCGATCCCGCCTGCATCGATTTGATCCGCTCAGCCGCGAAGGAGCTCGGCATCCCGGCGATCGAGATGCAGAGCCAGGCCGGGCACGACGCCTACAACATGAACCGGATCTGCCCGGCGGCGATGATCTTCGCCCCCTGCGAAAAGGGCATCTCCCACAACGAGGCGGAGAGCATGAAGCCGGAGGAAGCGTTCCCCGGCGTCAATGTGCTGATGCATGCGGTACTGGCGCGGGCGAACCGCTGAGGTGCGGGTCAGGAGGTCGCGGTAGTCATCATGAATGCGTCGACATCGTGAGGGTGAAGGAAATGGAGAGACCGGTCGCAGTCATCACGGGGGTCGGGCCCGGGACAGGTTCGGCGCTGGCGCGGCGGTTCGCGGCCGGGGGCTATCGGGTGGCGCTGCTGGCCCGGAACAGGGACCGGCTCGCCAGGCTCGAGGCCGAGCTTCCCGGGGCGAAGGCCTTCCCTTGCGACGTTTCCGATCCGGCGCAGGTGGAAGCGGCCGCCGCGGCGATCGAGGCGGCGCTGGGCGCGCCTTCCGTCCTGATCCACAACGCGGTGGGCGGAGCCTTCGGCAACTTCCTCGACATCGATCCGGCGGTGCTGAACCGGAACTTCCAGGTCAACACCATGGGGCTGCTCTACCTCGCCCGCCGCTTCGCGCCCGCGATGCACGCGAAAGGCGAAGGCGCCATCATCGTCACCGGCAATACCTCCGCGCTCCGCGGCCGGCCGGCCTTCGCCGGCTTCGCGCCGACCAAGGCGGCGCAGCGCATCCTGGCCGAATCGATGGCGCGGCAACTCGGGCCGGCCGGCGTTCATGTCGCCTATATCGTCATAGACGCGGTGATCGACATCCCCTGGACGCGGAAGCGCTACGAGGGCAAGCCCGACGCCTTTTTCATCAAGCCGTCTGCGATTGCCGACGAGGCCTGGCACGTGGCGCATCAGGACCGATCGGCCTGGTCCTTCCTGGTCGAGGTGCGGCCGTTCGGGGAGACCTGGTAGGCCCGAACGGCCGCCCTCCTCTCGCTGCCTATGCGGCTTCGGTCAGCGTCTCCATCCGCCGCAGGCTCTCGAGCGTGCCTAGGCAGGCCTGTGCCGCCTCGGTGCCCTTGGTGATGAAGTGGCGGGTGAAGAAGCCGCGATGCTCATCATGCTCGTGGAACGCCTGGGGCGTCAGCACGGCCGAGAAGACCGGCACGAGCGTCTCGAGCTGCACGCTCATCAGCGCCTTGATCACCGTGTCGGCGACGAATTCGTGGCGGTAGATGCCGCCATCGACGACGAAGCCGCAGGCGACGATGCCGGCATAGCGTCCGCTCTGCGCCAAGAGCTTGGCGTGCAGCGGGATCTCGAAGGCACCCGGAACCTCGAACAGGTCGATCTCGGCCCGGGCGACCTGGTGGCGGGCCATCTCGGCCAGGAAGGCATCGCGCCCCTGGTCGACGATGTCCCGGTGCCAGCAGGACTGCACGAAGGCGATACGCTTGGATGTGGTGGTGTTGGTGGTGAACTGATTCATGGCTTTCCTATACGCGTCAGGATCAAGGCCAGAATCAGGGCGCACGAACTCGAACGGCCCTCGGGCCCCCGACGGAATCGTCGCGGGACGAGGGCAGCAGGACCTCGCGCTCTCTTCCATCCGGACTGTGACCGTCGGCTTCGGAGTTGCACCGAATCTGCTGACCCCGCCCCTCCCTGAAGGAGGGGCGGGCGCTCGCGGGCTTGCACGATGGCTTGTGCTTACCGCCGGTGGGGACTTTCACCCCGCCCTGAGAACGCCTGCCCCGGCAACGGCGCCGAGGCAGGGATATCCTAGCGCGGCAATCAGGCGAGGTGCCAGTCCGCAACCGTCAAGGCCGGCGCGCCAGTGAGGCGAATGACTTCCGAATGGCCGTCCGCCGCATCGGTGATGCGCCAGTCGGTGCTGCTGCCGGCGACGCGGGTGAAGGTCGAGCCCTCGGCATAGCCCTGGAACTCGATCACGTCTTTCTGGGCGCGGTTGAAGTCGGCGATGGTGTCTCCTCCCGCCTCGCCGCGCACGAAGACGAAGGTATCGGCGCCGAGGCCGCCGGTCAGCGTGTCGGTCCCCGCCCCGCCGTCCAGCCGGTCGTTGCCCGCGCCGCCGTCGAGGCGGTTATTGCCGCTGTTGCCGACCAGCCTGTTGGCGAGCGCATTGCCGGTGCCGGCCAGATTGCCGAGCCCTAGGAGAAAGAGGTCTTCGACGTTGTCGTTGAGCGTGAAGCTGGCGGTGGAGAAGACGGTCTCATGCCCGCCGTTCTGCCATTCGGCGATCACGTCCTTCGTATTGTCGACGTAAAAGGTATCGTTGCCGCCGAACCCCTTCATCGTGTCGGCGCCGAGGCCGCCGGTGATGGTGTCGTTGCCGGCCCCGCCTTGGATCACGTCGTTGCCGCTGCTGCCGGTGGCGGTGAAAGTGCCGGTACCGGTGTAGATCAGGCTTTCGACATTCGCGGGCAGCGCGAAGGTGGAAAGGTCGGTGCGGATGGTGTCGAAACCGCCGCTCCAATGTTCCACCACCCGGTCGGCGGCGCCGCGCACCACATACATGTCGTTGCCGAGACCGCCGATCAGCGTGTCGGCACCGGTGCTGTGGAGCACGTCGTTGCCGAGGCCGCCCTGCAGGCTGTCGCCGCCATGCACGCTGTAGAGCGTGTCGTTGCCGGCCCCGCCGGTGATGACATTGGCGAGGTCGTTGCCGTAGCCCCGGAAGGCGCCGATGCCGGTATAGGTCAGGTTCTCGACGTTCGCCGATCTCGCGAGATCGAATATGGCGAGCGTGGTGCGGATGTGGTCCGTGCCTTCGTTCGCGGCTTCGATCACCCTGTCGCCGACATTGGTGACGACATAGGTGTCGTGGCCGAGGCCGCCGGCCATCGTGTCGCCCGTCGTCGAACCGCCGCCGTCGAGCAGGTTGTTGGCGTCGTTGCCGGTGATCCTGTTCGCCAGAGAATTGCCGGTGCCGGCGACGTTGTAGGGGCCGGTGAGGATCAGGTCTTCCAGATTGGCGCCTAGGGTGTAGGTGATGGCGCTCTTTACCAGGTCGCGCCCGCCGCCGGCCAGTTCGGTCACCACGTCGCCGGCATTGTCGACGATGTAGACATCGTTGCCGAGGCCGCCGAGCAGCGTGTCCGCCCCCCCGGCGCCGTCGAGCGTGTCCGCCCCTCCCCCGCCGATCAACGTGTTGGCGAGCCAGTTGCCGGTGCCGGCGAAATTGTCGGTGCCGGTGTAGCGGAGCGTCTCGACGAAGGCCGGCAGCGTATAGGACGAAAGGCCGGTCAGCACCGTGTCGGCGCCGCCGAGATTCTGTTCGGAGACCCGATCGAGCCGGCTGCGGACGATGAAGGTGTCGTCGCCCGTCCCGCCGGTGAGGAGATCGCCCCGCACCGAGGAGCCGCCGCCGTCAAGGGTGTCGTCGCCGAGGCCCCCGGTGAGGGTGTCGTCACCGGCGCTGCCTTTCAGCACCCGGTCGATGACGGGCAGCGCCACCGCCGAACCGTTCCCCGAGAACCAGTCGCGGATGACCCCTTCCGCGGGCTTGTCCTCGGTCTGGTAGTCGGTGGCGGTCGGCGCGGAGGCGAGCGGCGACCAATGCCAGATGAAACCGCCCTTGAACCAGGCGCCCTGCTCGGACCAGACCTGGAGGAAGGCCTGGTAGAGATCGGCCTGTTCCTGGGCATCGGCTGCGCCCGGGGCGTTGCTCTCGAAGGGCTGGCGGGCGGCGCCGTCCACCGAGCGGTAGCCGATCTCGGTGAAGACGAAGGGCTTCCCCGCAGCTTCCGCGATGGTGCGGTAGTAGTCCACCGGTGACAGGCCCTGGAAGATGGTCCGGTAGTAGGTATCGGCGGGGACTTCCGTCCAGCCGGCGACCAGATCGGCCATGGAGGGATTGGTCGCCTGCGAGACCGGGACATAGCCGTCGACGCCGACGACATCGACCTTGTCCCAGAAGGAGACCTTTCCCGCTCCGTCCCAGTTGGCGCCGTAGGTGAGCTTGCCCGAATAGACGGCGCGCATGCTGTCGATGATGTCGACCCAGTAGCCGCGATAGGCGCCCGTGGTCAGCCCGTCGATTTCGGTGCCGAGCGAGATCATCTCGGCGCCCTTCGCCTCCGCCATGACCGCGTAGTCCATCAGGATCGCCTTGTAATCGGCTAACCAGGCGGCGACGTCGGCGGGGGCCATCTGCATGCGCGGCAGGCCGTCCAGTGCGTCGACATGCGGCTTCAGCAGGACGGAGAGGCCGCGCGCATGCGCGTCGTCGACCGCTTTCGCCACGTTGGTGATGCTCTCGGTCTTCCTGGCATCGGCATAGATGTCCGAGGCGGTGCTGGAGGCCATGTAGTAGGAGGCGGTGATGGCCACCGAATTGGCCTGCATGCCGACGACCTCGTCGAGGCCCTGGGCTGAGGCGGGAGCGGCAAAATTGCCGTTCCACCAGGAGGCGTAGCCAAAGCCCTGATACTCGAACAACTGAGACATGGGACACTCCAAACGCACAACAAGCCAAGGCGCCGGAGCGGAGATAGCCCAATAACCGGAAAAATTTCCTTACGTGATCAATGAAAATATTGTCAGAACTCAATTCTATTCACGCATACTCGCGATAAATTCTCTATCGTTTCGACCGGGTTCCAAAGATGGGATTTTATCCATTTCCATGGAACCCGTTCCAATATCACCGCTATTTCGTCAGGTCAGAGCCGCGACCGCATCCGCCAGCGCCTTTTGGCGCCCCGCCAGCATGCGCGCCGCGCCCTCCCGCGCCCTCGCCTCGCGCTCCGGCCCGGCCTTTTCGGGCGAGCCGCAGTCGAAGGGCGGCGCCGGGTCGTATTCGATGGCGAGCTGGATCATCTTCGCCACTTCCTCCCCCGCCAGTTCGGCGGCGACGGCCAGGCCGAAGTCGATGCCGGCGGTGACGCCGCCGCCGGAGATGCGGTTCCTGTCCCGCACCACGCGCTCCGCCACCGGGATGGCGCCGAGGGGCTTCAGCATGTCGCGCCACATCCAGTGGCAGGCCGACCGGTAGCCCTTCAGCAGGCCAGCGGCGCCGAGGATGAGCGAGCCGGTGCAGACCGAGGTGACGTAGCGGGCGCCGGCCGCCTGCCGGCGCAGGAAGTCGAGCGTCTCCGCGTCGGTCATCAGCGCCGCCTGGCCGAAGCCACCGGGGACGACGATGACGTCGAGCTGCGGGCAATCGGCGAAGGTCGTCGTCGGGTTGACGGTGAACCCGGCATCGGTGGGCACCGGGTCCTTCGTCTTCCAGATCATGTGCAGTTTCGCGTTGGGGACGCGCGCCAGGACCTGGGCCGGCCCGGTGGCGTCGAGCTGGGTCACCATCGGATAGAACAGGATACCGATATGGACGGTGGCGGCTTCAGTCATGGCGGTTCTCCTTACTTCAGGTTGGCGGCGGCGCGGGCGACCTGGGCGGTCCAGGCTTCCAGCGGCTTCTGCATGAGCTCCCGGGTGCGGGCGACGTCCTCGGGGCGGGCGCGGTCGGGCACCCCACCTTCAAAGGGTGGCTTCGGGTCGTATTCGATCAGAAGCTGGATGCGCCGCGCCGCCGTCTCGCCGGCGATCTCGGCGGCCAGGACGAAGCCGAAATCGACGCCGGCGGTGACGCCGCCGCCCGTGATGCGGTTCCGGTCGCGCACCACGCGCTCGGCCACCGGCACGGCGCCGAATTCGGACAGCAGGTCGCGGAACATCCAATGGCTGGCGGCGCGGTAGCCCTTCAGGAGGCCGGCCGCGCCCAGCACCAGCGAGCCGCTGCAGACGGAGGTGACGTATTTCGCCTGTTCACCCTGGGCCCGCAGGAAATCGAGCGTCTCCCGATCGGTCAGCATGGTCGATTGGCCGGTTCCGCCGGGCACGCAGAGGACATCGAGCGGCGGGCAGTCGGCGAAGCTCACCGTGGGCAGGATGGAGAAGCCCGCCTCGGTCGGCACCGGGCCGGTGGTCTTCCACATCAGGTGAAGACGGGCACCAGGCACCAGCGCCAGGACCTGGGCCGGACCCATGGCGTCCAGATGCGTCATGTCGGGGAAGACCAGGATGCCGATCTCGAGCGGCTTGCGGCTCATCACTGCCTCGGAAGCTGATTCAGTATCCGCATCCTGCCCTTGAACGGTTCTGGCAGGAATGACAGTTTATTGCTGATTTCTGCCAAGGGTGACGACGATGCGCCGCGTGGTGATCTTCGCCTTCGAGGGCATGCAGATCCTGGACGCGGTAGGGCCGCAGCAGGTCTTCGCCAGCGCCAACGACCTGAAGCCGGGCGCTTATGACATCCGCGTGGTATCGCCCGGGGGCGGCACCGTCGCCTCCTCCGGGGGGCTCGGAATCGCCACCGAGCCGGTGTCGGCGGTATCCGGCCTACCCGTGCATACGCTCCTCCTTGCCGGCGGCGAGGAAGGGGTGGCGAAAGTGCTGAACGATGCCGCCGCCATGGCCTGGATCAGGACGACGGCCGAACGCGCGAGCCGCGCCTGCACCGTCTGTTCCGGCACATTCCTGCTCGCCGCCACGGGCCTAGCCGACGGCCGCCGTGTCGCCACCCACTGGCGCGCGGCGCGGCTCCTGCAGAAGCTGCACCCGAAGCTGAAGGTCGATCCGGAAGCGATCTATGTGGAGGACGGGAAGTTCTGGACCTCGGCCGGGGTCACCACCGGCATCGACCTGGCGCTGGCACTGGTGGAGCGCGACCACGACCGCGAGACGGCGATGCGCATCGCCCGGCGGCTGGTGGTCTATATGCGCCGGCCCGGCCACCAGTCGCAGTTCTCCAACACGCTGAAGGGACAGAGCGTCACCGACAGCCGGCTCTCGGCGCTGGTGGGCTGGATGCGGGAGAACCTTGGCGCCGACCTCGGTGTCGAGACGCTGGCCGACCGCGCCGCCATGTGCGCGCGGAGCTTCCACCGCGCCTTCACGGCCGAACTCGGCGACACGCCGGCCCGCTTCGTCGAGACACTCCGTCTGGACGCCGCCCGCGAACACCTCGCCAACCCGGCCCTGTCGGTGGAACAGGTGGCGCACCTCGCCGGCTTCGGCCGCAGCGAACGCCTGATCAGGAGCTTCAAGCGCCGGTTGGGCCTTTCGCCGTCGGCCTATCGGAAACTGCATCAGGCGGCGGCATAGCGAGGCGCCGACGCTCCAGCAGCCGCCGTTCCGGCCCCGTGCGTGCGAGCGCGATGGCCCTGTCGAGGGCGGCGGCCGCTTCCGCGACGCGGCCCAGCCGGGCAAGGAGCTCCGCCTCGACCGCCGGCAGGTAGGGATAGCGCGCGAGTTTGGGGTCGGCCGCCGCGTCGGCCACCTCCCACAACGCGACAGCGGGACCCAGCACCTCGGCGGTCGCGACCGCGCGGTTGAGGCGGACAATGCCCGTCGGGCGCAGCGCCAGCAGGCCGTCGTAATAGGCGCGGATCGCCGGCCAGTCGGTCGAGGCGGCGTCGGGTGAAGCGGCATGGACGGCGGCGATGCCGGCCTCGATGTGCCAAGCCGTGACCTGCTCGCCCGCCATTGCCCGCTCCAGGTGGAACAACCCTTCCCCGATCAGGCGGCGGTCCCAGAGCCGGCGATCCTGCATGGCGAGCAGCACCATCTCGCCGGCGTCGTCGAGCCGGGCAGGCAGCCGCGCCGCCTGCAGCAGCATGAGCGCCGCCAGCGCCTGCACCGCCGGCGTGGCGAGCCGGGCATGCCCGGCCAGGCCGCGGATCAGGCGGATCGCCTCGGCGCAGAGTTCCTCGCGCACCAGCCGGTCGCCCGCGGCGGCGGCATAGCCTTCCGAGAAGAGCAGATAGATGGTCGCCAGCACGCTTTCGAGCCGGTCGTCGAGCGCCGGGCCGGAAGGCAGATCAAGCGTCAGGCCTTCCGTGGTGATCAACGCCTTGGCGCGCAGGATGCGCTGTTCCACCGTCGCCGCCTGGTCGAGGAAGGCGGCGGCAATCTCGCGCACGTCGAAGCCGAGCACGGTCTTCAGCGTGAGGGCGACGCGCGCCGGCTCCGGTATCGATGGATGACAGCACAGGAAGAGAAGCCGCAGCAGGTCGTCGTCGATTCCCGCCGTCTCGGCCGGCTGGATCGCCTCGGGCTCGAGCGCAGCAGCCGCAAAACCGGCGACCGTGCCCTGCCGGCGCAGCAGGTCGATCGCGCCGTTGCGGGCGACGCGATAGAGCCAGGCCGCCGGCTCGGCCGGTACGCCCTGGATCCGCCAGGCGCGGACGGCGGCGAGCAGCGCCTGGCTGACCGCCTCTTCGCAGAGATCGAGCCGCCCGGCGCCGAGGCGCCGGGCGAGCTGGGCGGTCAGCCGCGCCGCCTCGGACCGGAACAGCCGGTCGAGGACGGCATCGGCTGGGGTAGCCCGGTCAGGCATTCGCGGCTTCGTCGATGGCCCGTATTTCGATCCAGTTGCCGGGAACGCTGTGCAGATGGGGGCAGCCGGCCGCGAGCGCCTCGACCTCGGCGTAGTCGGCCGCCTCCAGGACGAAGAAGCCGCCGATCAGTTCCTTGGCCTCGGCATAGGGGCCGTCGGTGGCCGCGAGGCCGCCGCCCTGCCGGCGCAGATGGCGCCCACCGTCATCGGCGAGCTTCAAGCCTTCGCGCAGCTTCCCCTTCTGGCCCATCTCGGCCGCCCAGGCGCCGTAGCGGGCAACGAGGTCCTTCATCGCCTGGGGGGTCATGCTGGCATAGTCGGCCGGGTTCTCGCGCAGCAGAAGAATGTAGCGTGGCATCGTCCTCTCCCTGTCTGGGGTCAGAATGCCGCGTCCGGCCGCGGGAGGCGACCGGCGCGCATTCCTTTCCTTGACGGGCGACACCGGCGGAAACCGACAGCCGGGAAAACTTTTTTTGGCTCAGGCGACCAGGGGCGGCTCCCGCAGGTGCCAATCGGTCGCCTGCTGGTAACGGTCGGCGGCACGCAGCAGCGCGGTTTCGGCGAAAGGCCGGCCGATCAGCTGGAAGGCGGTGGGCAGGCCGTTGCCCGTGAAGCCGCAGGGCACGCTCACCGCCGGCAGGCCCAGATAGTTGACCACCTTGGTGTTGCGGGTAAGCGAAACCACCATGTCGAGATAGGCCTTGCCCCGCTTGCCCGATGTCTCGGCGATGGTGGGCACCGGGATGGACAGCACCGGGGTGAACAGCAGGTCGACCCCGGCGAAGACCTGCTTCACCACGGCACGATGATAGAGGCCGCGCAGCTTCAGGGTCTGCAGGTAGTCGGTAGCGGGCGGGAAGAAGCCCGCATGCAGCCGGTTGCCGACCTCGAAAGTGTAGTCCTCCGGCTGGCCGCGCATCGTCGGCATGTGGTTGGCAGCCCCTTCCGCCTTCATCAGCAGCGGCTGGAACTCGGCGATTTCGTCCAGGAGGTCGGCCGGAACATCCACCTCCGTCACCGCGAACCCGGCCTGCCGCAGTGTCGCCACCGCCTCGTCCAGCGCCCGCTGCACCTCGGGATCGACGCCACGGTCGAAATAGCCGCGGGCGATGCCGATGCGCGGCAGCGGCGCCGGGCGGTCCAGCGCCGCCTCGGCCTCCGGCGGGGAAACGGCGAAACTGGAGGCATCCATCGGGTCGGGGCCGGCGATCACGTCCAGCATGCGGGCGCAGTCGCGCGCCGTGCGGGCCAGCGGGCCCACGACGTCGAGCGAGAAGGACATCGGCATGACGCCGTGCCGGCTGACCCGGCCATAGGTTGGCAGCAGGCCGACCACGCCCGAGACAGCGGCAGGGCAGCGGACCGAGCCGCCGGTATCGGAGCCGAGCGAGGCATGCACCAGCCGGCCACCGACCGCCACGCCCGAGCCGCTGGAGGAGCCGCAAGGGATATGCGCCGGATTCCAGGGATTGCCGCAGAGGGGGTAGTTGGCGTTGAAGCCGTGCGGGCCCATGGCGAACTCGACCATGACGAGCCGGCCCATCTCCAGCGCCCCGGCGGCGTCCATCTTCGCCTGCACGGTCGCCGTGTAGGCGGGGCGGAAGTCCTTGCGGACCTTGGAGCCGCAGGCCGCGATGCGGCCCTGGCGATAGTACATGTCCTTGTGCGCCAGCGGGATGCCATGCAGCGGCCCGAGCGGCCGGCCGGCCTTCACGGCCGCGTCGGCCGCGTCGGCGGCGGTGCGCAGGCCTTCGGCATCGACCTCGACGAAGGCGTTCAAGGTGCCGCCGATGCGGGAGTGGCGGTCGAGGCAGGCCTCGGCCACGTCACGGGACTTCACCTGTCCCGTCCTGATGGCGGCGGCGGTGTCGGTGAGTGAGGCGCGCGACCAGTCGGTCATTTCCCCGCCTCCGCCATCGTCTCCAGCATGGCCACGCGGAAATCGAACGGGTCGACGTCGAAATCGAGCCGGCCGCGCACTGCCTCGATCGCCGCGCGGAGCTGGTTCAGCTCGATGGTGATCTCCTCCTGGCGCGCGTCGGTCAGCTTGATCTCCGCATAGTCCCGGTCGATGGCCCTGACGGTGGCGGCATCGATGCTCATGGGTTTCTCCTTCAGGATGAGGACGGCAGGCGGCGTTCGCCGCGGGGAAGGCTGCGCAGCAGGATGACGTCGACGGGGCGCCAGGCGAGGCGGACGGTATCGCCCGCGGCGACCTCGCCATGCTCTGCCCGCTCGGGGGCGCCACGGCGCGCGGTGAGGATGATGCCGGTGCCCTCGAGGCGGAGCGTGCAGGTGACGAAGGCCCCCTGATAGACGGCGGCCGTGACCTCGGCCGGCACCCCCTCGCCCGCCGTGGCGGGCAGCAGCCGGAGCGCCTCGGGCCGGAGCGCCACAGCGACGCTCTCCCCCGGCCGCAGCCGCAGCTCCGCCGGCAGCGCGGCCACCAGATCAAGGCTTCCCGCGGCCAGCGACAGCTCGCCGGCGCGGACCTCCCCCACCGTCGCCTCCAGGATGTTGCGCACGCCCATGAAGTCGGCGACGAAGCGGGTTTCCGGGCGCTCGTAGATCTCGGCCGGCGGGCCCACCTGCTCGACCCGGCCGGCATGCATGACGGCGATCCGGTCGGAGAGCGTCAGCGCCTCCTCCTGGTCATGGGTGACGAAGAGCGCGGTGATGCCGACGCGGCGCGTCAGCTCGCGCAGTTCCACCTGCATCTCCTCGCGCAGCTTCCGGTCGAGGGCGGCGAAGGGCTCGTCCAGGAGCAGCACGGCGGGATCGATCACCAGCGCGCGGGCGATGGCGATGCGCTGCTGCTGCCCGCCGGACAGCTGGTGAGGATAGCGGGCGCCATAGCCGGGCAGGCGCACGAGGCCGAGCGCGCGCTCGATCGCCGGCGCCTGGGCGGCTTTCGGCAGCCCGCGCATGCGCAAGCCGAAACCGATGTTCTCCGCCACGCTCATATGCGGGAACAGCGCGAGGTTCTGGAACACCATGCCGAGGTTGCGCTTGTGGATCGGCATGCGCGTCACGTCGGTGCCGCCGATGCGGATGCTGCCGCTGTCGATATCGACCAGGCCGGCGACGGCGCGGAGCGTGGTGCTCTTGCCGCAGCCGCTGGGGCCGAGCAGCGTGACGAACTCTCCCGCCCCTATTTCCAGGCAGACGTCGTCCATGGCGGCGGTGTCGCCGTAGCGCCGTGTGGCCTGGTCGATGGAGACGGCTGCCATGGTCCTAGCCCAACGCGCGCTTCAGGCCCACCAGCCGCTCCAGCACCAGCGCGAGGGCGAGCGAGGCGGTCGTGATGAGCGAGGAGATCGCCGCCACCGCGGGATCGGTGTTGTATTCGAGATAGGCCATGATCGAGAGCGGCAGCGTGTTGTTGCGGGCATCGATCAGGAACAGCGACACCGGCACGTCGCCGAAGGACTGCAGGAACGCGAAGATCATGCCCGCGACCAGGCCCGGCCGGGCCAGCGGCAGGGTGACGTGCAGGAAGGCGCGCCAGCGGTCGGCCCCCAGCGTGCGGGCGCTTTCGATCAGGCTGTCGTCCATGCGCGACAGGCTCGCCAGCACGGTGCGGGTGCAGTAGGGCAGCGCGATCAGCACATGCGCGGCCAGCAGCCGCATCGGGGCATCGCGGAACTGCAGCCAGGAGAAGGATAGCAGGAGCGCGATGCCGATGACGACGCCGGGCACCAGGATCGGCGCCATCAGGAGCGCCTCGATCGCCGAGCGCCCGGGGAAGTTGCCGCGCGCCACTGCGAGGCCGGCGGCAAGCGAGATCGGGGCAGCGATCGCGGTGGCCAGCACCGCGATCCACAGGCTGGTGCCGAGCGCCTTGGTGAAGGAGGACGAGGCGAGCGCGGTGGCATACCAGCGCAAGGACCAGCTCTCGATCGGGAAGGAAGCCACCGAGCCGCCGTTGAAGGAGATCAGCACGACGACGGCGAGCGGCAGGAAGATGAAGCCGTAGACGAGGAGGATGAAGCCGGGGAAGAGCGCGCGCATGTCAGCCACCGCCCAGGAGGCGGCGCCAGCGCCGGTTGGCCCAGCCGAGCACGAGCAGCAGGGCGCCGGCGGTGATCGCCAGCAGGACGCCCGACAGCGCCGCCCCGCGCGGCCAGTTGAAGGCGGAAAGGAACTGCTGGTAGACGAGCGTCGCCGAGTAGTTGGCCCCGGACGGGCCCATCAGCGCGGGCGTGACATAGGACGATACCGCCACGCAGAAGACGAGCGTCGCACCGGCCAGCACGCCCGGCAGGCTGAGCGGCAGGACCACATGCAGGACGGCACGGAGACGGCTGGCCCCCAATGTCTCCGCCGCCTCGGTCAGGTTCGCGGGCACGCGTTCCAGCGCCGCCAGCACCGCCAGCACGACGAAGGGCATCAAGACATGGGACAGGCCGACGACGACGGCGAAATGGGTGTACATCAGCCGTACCGGCCGGACGATCAGGCCGGCCGCGATGAGAAGCTGGTTCACCAGCCCGCTGTCGCCCAGCACGATCAGCCAGCCGTAGTTGCGCACCGGGATGGATACCAGGAGCGGCGCCACCACGGCGACGGTGAGCAGCGTCTTGAAGCGCTCCGGCGCGCGCCAGAGGAAATAGGCGAGCGGCCAGCCGATCAGGATCGAGACGGCGGTGACGACCAGGCTGATCAGCACGGTGCCGCCCATGATGCCGAGATAGAACCCGTCGCCCAGCACGCCGATGTAGTTGGCGGCCGTCAGTCCCGAGGAGAAGTCGGCCTTCGTCGAGGCGCCCTTGGCGATGCTGAAGGAGAGCAGATAGCCGAGCGGCCCGGCCAGCATCACCGCCAGCAGCAGCAATGCCGGGGCGAGCAGCGCCAGCCGGGCCGAACGGGAGAGCGCGGTGGCGCTCATGTCGCGACGTCTCTCAGCCCGTGATCTCGCGGTTCCAGCGCTCGATCCACTTGGGGGCGTGTTCGACGATCTTGTACCAGTCGGGGAAGATGATGCTTTCGAGCTTGGGAACCCTGGAAAGCGCAGGCTCACTCAAGGCGGCGAGCTTGTTGGTCGGCCCCGCCATGATGGCGTTGCAGAAGCCCTCGTTCGCCTCCTTGGAGATGGCGAAGTTCACGAACTTCTTGCACAGGTCCATGTGCTTGGTCTTGTGCGCGATGTGCAGCGAGACCATGCCGACCAGCGCGCCTTCCTTCGGGATCATCCAGCGGATCGGCTTGCCGGCGTCGGTCATGTACCAGGTGGCGTTGTCGTACATGGCGCCGATCACCGCATCGCCGCGGTCCATCAGCTGGCCGGCTTCCGGGTTCGACAGGTAGAACTTCCGGATGCTGGGCTTGAGGCGCTTCATCGCCTCGAACCCCGGCTCGATATTGTCTTCGCTGCCGCCGTGCAGCTTCGCCATCATCACCAGCGTCTGGAACCCGCCCGAGGAGGTGAGGTTGGGGACGATCACCTTGCCCTTGTACTCGGGCTTGAAGAGGTCGAGCCAGGAGGTGGGCGCGGGGATGCCGGAATCGGTCCGGTAGGTGAGGCCCCAGCTGGCGTAGTCGAGGCCGACGCCGGTCTTCTTGTAGCTGTCGTACCAGACCGGATGCAGGTTCGCGACGTTCGGCACGTCGGCCGGCGTGAGCTCGATCCCCAGCCCCTCGTTCACCGCGCGGATCGAATCCGGGTAGGCGAGGAAGATCACGTCGATTTCGGGCGCCGCCTTGTTCAGGAGCGAATTCGCCACCCATTCGCTGGAGGTGCCGTATTTCAGGATCACCTCGGCGTTGTGCATCTTCTGGAACGGCTCGACCACATGGGCGCGATAGGCCTTTTCGAAGGCGCCGCCGAAGATGGTGGAGACGATGGTGGTGCCCGCCGCGCGCAGCGGCGGCGGCAGCGCCACGGTGATCGCGGCTGCCGTGCCGCCGATGAAGAATGCGCGGCGGCTGGTGCCCCCCGCCCTCGGTCCCGTCGTCCCCTTGCGCCGCATGCCCTGCCCCTCCGTTGAGAATGTCGAACTGGAAAAGTGTCGACACTTTTTGCAAGCGACATGCCAGAGGGAATTTGGCAGAATTGGAAGTGTCGACACTTTCGGTGCCGGCCGCCCTGCTGCCGCTTTGGGCAGCGGCGATCAAACAAGCGGCAGCTCCCGCCGCGCCCACAGGTCGTTCCCTTGCCCAAGTCCGCCAGCAGTTCGAAGAAGCCGAAGAAACTCAGCCGCGGGCCGGTACCGGTCGAGGATGCCGTCTATGCGCGGCTGTCGGATGCCATCATCAAGAAGCGCATCCGGCCGGGCGAACGCCTGAAGGAAGCGGCGCTGGCCGCAGAGTTCGGCGTCAGCCGGGCGCGCATCCGCCGGGTGCTGCGCCGCCTCGCCGAACTCGATGTGGTCGACTTCAAGCTGAATTTCGGCGCCCAGGTGAGCCGCCCCTTGCCGGAGGAGGCGCGCGCCGTCTTCCGGGTCCGCCGCCTGCTGGAGGCGGAGGCGGTGCGAAGCGCGATGCAACAGGCCGACGAGGCGACCTATCGCGCACTGGAAGCTTTCGTGCGTAAGGAAGAGAAGGCCTTCAAGCGCACGGAGCCGGGTCTAGCCGCACTCGCCGCCGAATTCCACCTCCTGCTGGCCGAGCGCTGCGGCAATCCGGTGCTCGGGCGCATGCTGGTACAGCTCATCCACCGCTGCGTCCTCATCCAGTCGCTGTACGAGCGACCCCAGCAGGCGACGATTTGCCTGGTCGACGAGCATGTCGAGGTGATCAACCTCATGCGCCAGGGCCGCGCGGACGATGCGGTCGCCGCCATGGCGCATCACATTGACCATATCGAGGCCAGCCTCGACTACCCCTCCTTCCAGACGAGCAGGGCCGGGACCGAGTGACGGCCCCCGCTGGCGGGGCAGCGCCCGCTTGGCTATAGAGGGGGACCCAAGAATCTGCTCCTCGGGAGGGAGAACGCCCGTGTCCGACGCCGTAAGCTACGAACTGAAGGGCCGCATCGCGGTCATCACGATCAACAACCCGCCCGTCAATGCGCTGAGCCATGGCGTGCGCAAGGGCATGCAGGACGCTTTCAACAAGCTGAATGCCGACCCGGGCGCCGATGCCGCCGTGCTGGTCGGCGGCGGCCGCACCTTCATCGCCGGCGCGGATATCCGCGAATTCGGCAAGCCGATGCAGGCCCCCGGCCTGCACGAGGTGCTGGACCAGATGGAGGCTTCCAAGAAGCCGATCGTCGCTGCCCTGCACGGGACCGCCCTCGGCGGCGGATTGGAAGTGGCGCTCACCTGCCACTGGCGCGTCGGCGTCGCCTCGCTGCAGGTCGGCCTGCCCGAGGTGAAACTCGGACTGCTGCCGGGCGCCGGCGGCACCCAGCGCCTGCCGCGCCTGGTCGGCCCGAAGATGGCGGCCGACATGATCACCACCGGCAATTTCATCGGCGCCAAGCCCGCCCTTGAGAACGGCGTGATCGACGAGATCGTCACCGACCTGGTCCCCGGCGCCGTCGCCTTCGCCGAGAAGGTGGTGGCCGAGAAACGGCCGCTTCGGAAGGTTTCCGAACTGACCGACAAGGTGAAGAACGTCGACCCGAAGTTCTTCGAGGAATATCGTGCCAACCTGAAGAAGAAGGTGAAGGGCTTCCTCGCCCCCATGCACTGCCTCGCCACCGTGGAGGCAGCCTGCACCCTTCCCTTCGCCGAAGGCATGAAGCGGGAAGCGGCCCTCTTCAAGGAGCTGCACGACCATCCCCAGCGCGCGGCACAGATCCACATTTTCTTCGCCGAGCGCGAGGCGGGCAAGATCCCGGATATCGGCCCGGAGGTGAAGCCGAAGGAGATCAAGTCGGCTGCCGTCATCGGCGCCGGCACCATGGGCGGCGGCATCGCCATGAACTTCGCCAATGTGGGCATCCCGGTGAAGATCCTGGAGATGGAGCAGGCCGCGCTCGACCGAGGCCTCGCCGTCATCAGGAAGAACTACGAAACGTCCGTCGCCCGCGGCTCGACCACCCAGGCAACCATCGACAAGGCGTTGTCCTTGATCTCCGGTACGCTCTCCTATGACGAGATCGGGCAGGCCGACATCGTCATCGAGGCGGTGTTCGAGAACATGGACATCAAGAAGCAGGTGTTCGGCAAGCTCGACCAGGTGATGAAGCAGGGCGCCATTCTCGCCTCCAACACCTCGACCCTCGACATCGACGAGATTGCCTCGGCCACCAAGCGTCCCGAGGCGGTGATCGGCACTCACTTCTTCTCGCCCGCCAACGTGATGAGGCTGCTCGAGAACGTGCGCGGCAAGGACTCCTCCAAGGAGACCATCGCCACCGTCATGGAGCTCGGCAAGAAGATCCGGAAGGTGCCCGCGCTCGCCGGGAACTGCTTCGGCTTCATCGGCAACCGCATGCTGCACGGCTATACCCGCGAGGCGGCGGAATTGCTGCTCGAAGGCGCGATGCCCTGGGACGTGGACCGCGTCATCGTCGAGTTCGGCCTGCCGATGGGACCGTTCCAGATGGGGGACCTCGCCGGCATCGACGTCGGCTGGCGCGTTCGCCAGGGCAAGGGCACACCACCCGAGAAGCACAACCGGATCGCCGATCGTCTCTATGAACTCGGTCGCTACGGCCAGAAGACCCAGGCCGGCTACTACAAGTACGACGGGCGGAACGGCACGCCGGATCCGGTGGTCGAGAAGCTGATCGTCGACACCTCGGCCGAGTTCGGCATCAGCAGGCGCAAGATCTCCGACGAGGAGATCCTCTATCGCTGCATGCTGCCGCTGGTGAATGTCGGCGCCCAGATCCTGGACGAAGGCATCGCCATCCGCTCGTCGGATATCGACGTGATCTACGTATACGGCTACGGCTTCCCGGCCTATCGCGGCGGTCCGATGTTCTGGGCCGAGCAGATGGGGCTGGAGAAGGTGCTGGGCCTGATCCGCAAGTACGAGCAGGAGCACGGCTCGCGCTGGAAGCCGGCGCCGCTGCTCCAGAAGCTGGTCGACGAGAAGAAGGGCTGGGCGGCGGCCAAGAAGGCCTGACGAACACCTCCCTCCCTCGGCTTGCCGGGGGAGGGTCGGGGTTGGGGGTGGTGCCGCATCGGCAATGCCCCACAACCCGGAACCGCTCCCATCCAACCCTCCCCCGGCAAAGCCGAGGGAGGGCTTATTTTTTGTCGAAGGGGCGGCGGAGCGCGATCCAGGTGGCGCCCAGCATGACCGCCATGGCCGCGATGTCGGTGGGCCCGAAGCGTTCACCGAAGAAGATCGCCCCCACCGCCACCGCGATCACCGGGGAGACGAAGGCATAGAGCCCGGCCCGGACCACGCCCCAGTCGCGCACCAGCCTGAGATAGATGGTCCAGGCGAAGACGGTGGTGAAGAGGAGGAAGGCCCAGGCGCCGCCGACGCCCGGCTCGAAGAAGCGGGTCAGATCGGCCTTGAGCGGGCTTTCGGTGGCGAAGGAGACGATCACCAGCAGCAGCCCGCCGAAGCCGTTGGTGATCAGCGACACCGGGACCGCGCCGTGATGGGCGATCAGCGGTCGCCCCAGCACCGAGCCCCAGCAATGCGCCAGCGTGCCGATCACGATGGCCGCGATGCCGAGGAGTTCGCCATCCTGGGAGGGGCCGACCCTGGGCATGAAGAGCAGCGACAGCCCGCCGACACCGCAGAGAATGGCGAGGCTGAACGACCGGCTCGGCTTCTCCTGTCCATAGACGACACCAAGTGCATACATGCCGACCGGTACGAGCGACAGGTTCACCACGGCGCCGAGCCCGGAGGGCACGAAGAGCACGCCATAGAACAGCAACCCCGGCGCTACCGAGACGGTGAGCAGGGCCACCACCGCGAGCCGGCCGAAGGAACGGCCGGGCGGCAGCCGCCCCTGCCCCCCGAGCCCCTGCCCCCTGAGCGCCTGCCAGAGCCACAGGATCAGCCCGCCTACGAAGAAGCGCGAGCCGATGAAGAGGAGAGGTGGCAGCGCACTGACGCCGGTCTTGGCGGCGATCCAGGTCAGGCCCCAGACGAAGCAGAGGAAGGCGAACTGGGCGAAGGCGGCATCGAATCGCATCGGCCAAGAGTGCCGGATCAGCGTAACCCGTAGAAGCCTTCGGCCTGGAGGCGTTTCAGCACACCCAGCGCATGCGCCGGCGCGGGATGGATGAGGGCGAAGGGCTCGATCGGCGGGTTCGGCCGCATCAGCGACACCCTCAACTCGGCCACGGCATCGGCTCGGGCGGCGTAGCGCTGCCCGATGAGCCATTGCTCGCCGATCAGGATCAACGCCACCGCGAGAGCGCCGATGGCGGCGAGCGCCCTGACGGGCCCGCCGGCCATCCTGAGCAGGCCGGTGCCGGCCATCAGGATCGCGGCATGGCCGAGAACGACGAACAGGCCGTAGCGGCCGGCCGTTGCCTGTTCCATGCCGAAGCGGTGGCGGCCATACGCGACAACCACCGCGGCCCCCAACGTGAACAGCGCCAATGCCCCGGCGATGCGACCGTGCAGCCCGCGAGCGAAGAGCGCCATCGGCGCGATGGCGACGAGCGCGAGCATCGTCAGGGCGGAGACGACCTTCGCCGGTTCGGGCGCCAGCTTGATCCAAGGGGCACCGAAAAAGACGAGCAGGAAGCGGACCATGGCGGTCGGCGCGGCTCCGCCCTGCTCCGCCGCACGCAGCGCGGCAAAGCCGCCCGCGGCGAGCATGCCGACGCCGAAGAGGACGACCGCCGGCAACCAGCGGTCGCGCCGGGCGGCGGCCACCGCCGCGACGGGCAGCGCCAGCAGCCCGTTCGCGAGGGTCGCCGGCGCCGCGAGGCCGAGGAGAATGGCGCCCAGGAGCTTCCCCCTGCCCGGATCGCCGCGGCGCGGCACGCCGATCCGGCCGGCGAGCAGGATGGCGCCGATGCCCGCCCCCAGCATGCCGACGAAGCCGAAGCCGAGGGCGATGACGAAGGGTTCCAGCGTGAAAGCACGGAACCAGAGCACGGCGAGCAGACCGGATGCGGCAAGCGCGAGGTCGCGGTCCGGGCCGGCGGCGCGATAGACGAGAGGGAGGAGACCTGCGAAGGCAGCCGCCCAGATCGTCCCGCAGAGCAGCGAATGCGCGAGCAGGCTTCCTTTCAGCAAGGCCAGGTCGAAGGCGAACCAGAGCTTCGGGAGGACCAGCAGGTGTTCGTTGTGCGGCTGGAAGAACCACGCCGGCTCCACGCCCCGGAGCATGGCGCTGAGGATGTCGAGCAGGTCGAAGGCCGGTAGCGCGTAGGTGCCCCTCACCAGGAAATAGAGGAAGAGAGCGGCCTGGAGGATGCCCGCACCTGCCAGGCCGCGTGCGATCATATGCGCCGGCCGGCTTCGGCCCAGTAGCGATCGCGGATCTTGCGCTTGAAGATCTTGCCCGAATCCTCGCGCGGCAGGCCGCGCTCGAACTCGATCCGCTTCGGTACCTTGTAATGGGCGATGCGCTCGCGCAGCCAGCTTCGCACCTGGTCGGCGGAAAGGGCCGCACCGTCCTGCGCCTCGACCACGGCGGCGACGTTCTCCCCCATCTCCGCATCGGGGATGCCGAAAACGGCGCAGTCCTTCACGCCGGGCATGCCGATCAGCACGGCCTCGATCTCGGCAGGATAGATGTTGACCCCGCCGGAGATGACCATGTCCTTCTTGCGGTCACAGAGATAGAGGAACCCATCCTGGTCGAGATAGCCGACGTCGCCCGAGGTGACGAGGCCGTCACAATCGATCTCGCGGCGCTTCTCGTCCTGGTTCGCATAGGTGAAGTCGGGCGTCACCCAGGAGCGGGCATAGACCTCACCGATCTCGCCCACCGGCAGCTCGCGCCCCGCCTCGTCGAGAATCTTGACGGTGGTGTGCGGCATGGCGCGCCCCACCGTGCCCGGGTGGTCCATCCATTCCCGGCTGTTGCAGAAGACGACGGCACTCGTCTCGGTCGATCCGTAGTATTCGTGAATGATCGGCCCCCACCAGTCGATCATCGCCTGCTTCACCTCCGGCGGGCAGGGCGCCGCCGCATGGACGATGAATTCGAGCGACGACAGATCATAGCGCGTCCGGACCGCCTCGGGCAGCTTCAACAGGCGGACGAACATGGTCGGCACCATGTGCAGGTGGGTGATCCTCTCCCGCTCGATCAAGTGCAGCAGCTCTTCCGGATCGAAGCGGGGCTGCAGGATCACCTCGCCGCCAAGACGCATGGCAAGCAGGCCATAGGCATTGGGCGCACTGTGATAGAGCGGCCCGGTAACGACGGTGCGCATGGAGGGCTTGGCGCCGAAGACATGGGCCACGGCGGCAATGCTCTTCGCCTGTTCCTCCGGCGACGCGCGGTTGCGGCGCACGCCCTTCGGCCGCCCCGTGGTGCCGGAGGTGTAGATCTGGTTCGAGGGCGGCACCTTGGGCGGTTCGGTCCAAGGGGATTGCGCCTCGACGAAGGCATTCCAGTCGGTGCGACCCGGCGGCACCACGCCCTCGTCGCCCTTGAGCGCGTAGCCGGCGAGCACGCCCTTCGGCGTCGGCACCACCAGCACCTTCACCTCGGGCGGGATATCGGCCTCGATCTGGGCCAAGAGATCGGCATGCACGACCAGCGCCTTGGCGGCGCAGTCGCGGATGACATAGCCCGCCTCGTCGCCCTTGTAATGCCAATTGATCGGCGTCGCATAGGCACCGAGGTTGCCGGCGGCAAGCGCCGCCTCGAAGAAGGCGATGTCGTTCCTGAGCATGAGGGCGACGCCGTCCCCCTCGCCCACACCGAGCGAGGCCAACCCTGCGGCCGCCTTCGCCACCCGCGCGGCCACTTCCTCGTTGGTGAGGCCGCCCTCGCCGTTCGCGTGACGCACGCCCATGGCTCAGGCTCCGATCCGCCGCGCGAGAAAGTCCTTCGCTTCGGGGCGCTCATGCAGCCACCCGGACCACTTCCTCAGCACCTTCTCCATGCGCGAAGCAGCGACGCCGAGCTGCACCATGGGGATGCCGCCATTCACCGATTCCGCGTAGTCGGCGATCAGCCCGTCCTTGAGGCGGAAGCGGCTCATCCCGTCGATCAGCACCTCCTTGCCCTTGAACTCGGGCACGGTGGAGGTAAAGGCCGAGAGCGACCAGGCATAGCCGAGGTCGCCATTGCAGACCGGATCGAAAAAGCGCCAGCGATAGTTGGTGGCGTCACGGTGGAACAGGTCGCGCAGCATATGGGCGATCTCCACCCGGCCCTTGTGATCGCCGTAGATGTAGTCGTGGTACACGCCGTCGGGGGTGAAGCAGGCGGCGAGGCCGTCGCCATCCCCCGCCTCCGCGGCCGTGGTGAAGCGATCGAGCAGGCTCGCGAACTCGGCTTGCGTCGCCATTATCTCCTCCCTAGGACTTGTTCTGTTGGTCCTATGATAAACAGCCTCACCCTTGGGAGGGAACACAACCATGGCCTACGAACAGATCCTCTATGACGTGTCCGACCGGATCGCGACCGTCACGCTGAACCGCCCCGACCGACTGAATGCCTGGAACGGCATCATGGAGGAGGAAGTGCGGACGGCGATGGGCGAAGCGGCCAAGGACGACAATGTTCGCGTCATCATCCTGACCGGCGCCGGGCGCGGCTTCTGCTCGGGTGCCGACATGCAGGTGCTGACCGGCATCCAGGGATCGGGTGGCGCCTCGCGCTCGAATGCGCAGGTGAGTTTCGATCCGAATGCGCGGCCGGATTTCCAGATGCGCTATTCCTATTTCCCGGCGATCAGGAAGCCGATCATCGCCGCCATCAACGGCCCGGCCGCCGGCCTCGGCCTGATCATGGCGCTCTATTGCGACATGCGCTTCGCCGCCGATGCCGCGGTCTTCACCACCGCCTTCGCCAAGCGCGGCCTGATCGGAGAGCACGGCATCACCTGGCTGCTGCCGCGGCTGGTCGGGCATTCGAACGCCATGGACCTGATGTTCTCGGCCCGGAAGTTCGACGCGGCCGAGGCACTCCGCCTCGGCATGGTCAACCGCGTGTCGCCGCTGCCGCAGCTCATGGCCGACGTCCGCGCCTATGCGAAGGAACTGGCCGAGGACGTATCGCCCCGCTCGGTCGCGGTGATGAAGCGCCAGCTGTGGGACGTGCCGTTCCAGAGCCTGGGCGAGGCCATCACCGACGGCAACCGCGAGATGCAGGGCAGCTTCCTCGCCGAGGATTTCAAGGAGGGCGTCGCCCATTTCCTGGAGAAGCGGAAGGCCCGCTTCACCGGCCGTTGAACGAAAGCCTGAACAAGCCGGACCCGCTGCAGACGCTGCTGCGGGTCCTCGACCTCACGCCCCTCGGCGACGACCGGTTCGAGGGGCGGAGTGCCGAGTTTACCCGCAAGCGCATGTTCGGCGGCGAGCTGGTCGCCCAAAGCCTCGTCGCCGGCCAGCGCACGGTGGAGGGCAAGCTCGCCCATTCCATCCACTGTCATTTCCTGCTCCCCGGCGATCCGGCCGAGCCGGTCGAGTACCGCGTGCGGCGGCTGCGCGACGGCCGCCGCTTCGCCCAGCGGCAGATCTCGGCCTGGCAGAAGGGGCGAGAAATCTTCCTCGCCACCGCTTCCTTCGGCGTCGCCGATGATACCGTCCCCGGCCACCAGCACCTGCCGATGCCGAAGGTGGCGGGGCCCGAAGGGCTGACCACCGAGGCCGATCTGCGCCGGCAGATCGCCGAGAAGATGCCGGCGGAGGAACGCGACTGGCTCCTCATGCCGCGCGCGGTGCAGCTGCGCCATGTGCGCCCCATGCCGCTGGTCGATCCGCCGATCGGTCCGCCGACCGCCGATACCTGGATGCGCGCCATCGCCGCCCTGCCCGACGATCAGGCGATCCATCAGGCGGTGCTGGCCTTCGCCTCCGACATGACGCTGCTCGACATCGCCTTCTTCCCGCATGGGCGAAGCTGGATCGATCCGCGGGTCGAGGAGGCGAGCCTGGACCATGCGCTCTGGTTCCATCATCCCTTCCGCTTCGACGACTGGATGCTGTTCTCCCAGGAGAGCACGGTGCTGTCGAACGGCCGCGCCTATTGCCGGGGATCGTTCTTCACCGGCGACGGCAGGCTGGCGGTTTCCGCCACGCAGGAAGGCCTGACCCGCGTGCTGGGATGATCCGGAAGGCACGCGCCTCGGATCTCCCCCTCCTCGCCGATATCGAACGCTCGGCGTCGACGCGCTTCCTCGGCACGCATCTCGCCTGGGCCGCAGAAGGCACCCTGCCTGCAGCGAAGCTGAAGACGGCCCAGGAAGCGGGTCTGCTCTGGGTGGTCGCTGACAGCGACGATCAGCCGATCGGCTTCGCCTGCACGCATCGCACGGCGGACGGGCTCTATATCGAAGAGCTCGATATCGCCCGCCCGCACCAGTCGAAGGGCCTTGGCCGCACCCTGCTCGATGTGGTCGTCGCAGCGGCGCGGCAGATGCACCTGCCCGCGGTGACGCTGACCACCGACCGCACGCTTGCCTGGAACGCGCCGTTCTACGCCCGGTATGGTTTCAAGCTGCTCGGCGATGCGGAACTGACGCCGGCGCTCAAGGCGCAGATCGATCTCGAAGTGTCCCATGGCCACGACCGCGCGCGGCGCTGCGGGATGATCCTTCCCCTATAGCGCGACCGCGGCCTCGACCGCCTGCGCGATCGCGAACAGGCGCTTGTCGCCGCCGTGTTCGCCGATCAGCATCAGGCCCACGCCCGGCTGGCCCGGTTCGTGGATCGGGAGCGAGATGGCGCAGCGGTCGATGAAGTTGACCGGCGCGGTGTTCCGGAGCGTGAGCAGGTTGAGGCGGGTGAAATCCTCGTCGCGGGCGATGTCGGCGATCTTCGGTGCCAGGATCGGAACGGTCGGCAGCAGCACGGCGTCGAAGGGCGCCGTCGCCAGGTCGGTCTCGGCGATCACGGCCTTGCGCGTCTCGATCAGGTCGATGTAGTCGGCGGCCGAGATCTTGGCGCCGCGCTGAATACGGGAGCCGACGCGCGGATCGTAGCGGTTGCCGTCGCGGGCGAGGAGCTTCCTGTGCCAGGCGAAGGCCTCGGCCGCGGCGAAGCCGCCGGTCGCGTTCGCCTGCAGGAAGCTGTCGAAGAAGCCGAAGCGGGTTTCGATCAGCTTCGCCCCCGCCTTGCCGAGGGCCGCCAGCGCGCGGTCGAAGGCCTTGGCCACCGCAGGGTCGAGGCCTTCCAGCGGAAAGCCGGTGGCGACGGCGAGGCGAAGCCCTGCGATCGGGAGCGGCGCGGGCACCACCGGCGCCTCGCCCGCGATGATCGCGTCGCCCACCGCGCAGCAGGCGACCGTGGGCCCGAGCGGGCCGATGGAATCGAGCGCCCAGGAGAGCGGCACGCAGCCCGCGGTCGGCACCCGCTTCGCCGTGGGCTTCCACCCCACCGTGCCGCAGAAGGCGGCGGGGATGCGGGTGGAGCCGCCGGTATCGGTGCCGATGCCGATAACCGCCATCTGGTCGCCCACCGAGACGCCGGCGCCGGAGGAGGAGCCGCCGGGCACGCGGCTCCGGTCGGGAGGGCTGCCGGGGGTGCCGTAGTGCGGATTGGCCCCGATGCCGGAATAGGCGAACTCGGTCATGTTGGTGCGGCCCATGATCACCGCCCCGGCGGCGCGCAGCCGCGCGACGACCGGCGCGTCGAGGGTCGCGGGCGGCGCATCGGCGAGGACGACCGAGCCGGCCGGTGTCGGCTCGCCCGCGATGTCGAGCAGGTCCTTGATCGAGACCGGCAGGCCGGCGAGCGGCGAGGGCACCGAGCCGCGGGCGCGCATGCGGTCGGAGAGGCGCGCGGCTTCGAGAGCCTGTTCGCGGTGCAGCTTGATGAAGACCTTGGCGCCTTCACGCTTCGGATCGGCGATCCGCTCCAGGGTCTCGGCCACCAGGCGCTCGCTCGTCGTCGCCCCGCTCGTCAGCGCCTGCTGCAGCGCCGCCACCGTCCAGCTCATGTCCGCTCTCCCGCTCCGAAAACCCGATCCTAACAAAGCTCAGCGCGCCGGTGTCCCGGTCCGAGGCCAGGGCCGCCCGCCATCGGCGAGCGCGACGGCGATGACGATCTCGTCCGGCCGGGGCGCGTCCCCCACCGACACCGTGATGGTGTCGAAATGGTCGCGCGACCAGGGATCGTCCTTGTGGCCGATCGGCAAATCGACGGCGACGCCGACCGGCCCGACCTTGACGTTCGAGGGGATCAGCGCCTTGCCGCCGCCGATCGCCGCGCGGATGGGCCGGCCCAGCATCGGATGGATGCAGGCGTGTCCATGCTCGGCCTCGCCCGCCGCGCCGACGATGGCGGCCTTGCCGTAGGCGACCACCGGACGGTCGCCGATCAGGGCGAGGAGATCCGGCATCAGCCGCTCGCCGATCGCGGCGCCGGCCTCGAACAGCGGTTCGAGCGCGCTTTCCACCCGGCCGGCGAAGGGATTGGCGATCACCGCCATCCCCACCACCCGGGTGACCGGCCGGGCGACCGCATGGCCGGGTTCGGCATGGGCGATTTCGCGGAGCGTGAGGATCTTGCGGATCGCGAGCGTCATCGAACTCTCCTCTCAGCGCCGGCCGAACAGCCGCTCGATATCGCCCCGGCCGAGGCGGACCCAGGTCGGCCGGCCGTGGTTGCACTGGCCCGAGCGCGGCGTGCGCTCCATCTCGCGGAGCAGCGCATCCATCTCCTCGAGCGACAGCCGGCGCCCCGCCCGCACCGAGCCGTGGCAGGCCATGGTGGCGCAGACATGGTCGAGCGCGTCGGTCAGCGCCGCCGCCTGGTCCATCTCGGACAGGCTGTCGGCGAGATCGCGCACCAGGCCCTTCACGTCGCACTGGCCGAGCGGGCCGGGCGTTTCCCGCACCAGGACCGCGCCGGGGCCGAAACCCTCGAGCACCAGGCCCATGGAGGCGAGTTCGTCGCGGCGCTGGTCGAGGCGGGCGACCTCGGCCTCCGACAGTTCCACCACCTCCGGCAGGAGCAGGCCCTGCCCCGGCACACCCTTGCCGGCGAGCGCCGCCTTCATCCGCTCCATCACCAGCCTTTCGTGCGCCGCGTGCTGGTCGACCAGGATCAGGCCGTCGGCGGTTTCCGACAGGATATAGGTGAGGTGGATCTGGGCCCGGGCGCGGCCGAGCGGCTGGTCCTCCACCGGTTCTTCCACCGGGGCGGGCGCGGGCGGCGGCGCCTGCCACGCGGCGGCGCGTTCCATCAGCGCAACGGAGGGGCGGGGCGGCGGCGAGGTCGGCCAGCGGAAGCCCGCGTTCGGCGCCGCCTCGGCCCGGAAGGCGCCCAGCGCGGCACTCGACACCGTGGTCGCGGTGCGGTGCCCGGCGGCGGCCAGCACCGCCTTCAACCCGCCGACCAGAAGGCCCCGGACCAGGCCGGCATCGCGGAAGCGCACTTCCGCCTTGGCCGGATGCACGTTCACGTCCACCGCCTCGGGCGGGATGTCGAGGAACAGCGCCAGCACCGGATGGCGGTCATGCGCCAGCACATCGGCATAGGCGGCGCGCACGGCGCCCAGAAGCTGGCGGTCGCGCACGGCGCGGCCGTTCACGAACAGGAACTGGTGCTGGGCATTGCCGCGGTTGTAGGTGGGCAGCCCGATATGCCCATAGAGCCGGTGGCCCTCGCGCTCGGTATCGACGGGAAGCGAATTCTCGGCGAAGTCGCGGCCCAGGATGGCGGCGAGGCGGTCGAGCCGACGGGCGAAGAGATCGCCCTGTCCCGGCCCCAGGCGGAGCGCCACGCGCTCGCCGTCCGACAGGCTGAAGGCGATGTCGGGATGCGCCATCGCGAGGCGCTTCACCACGTCGAGCGCATGGCCGAACTCGACCCGCTCGTTCTTCAGGAATTTGAGCCGCGCCGGTGTCGCATGGAAGAGATCGTGCACCTCGATCCTGGTGCCGAAGGGGCCGCCGGCAGGCTCCACCGCCCCCACCACGCCGGCCTCCACCGCGATCCGATGCGCGCTGTCCGCCTCCCGCCGGCGGCTGGTGATGTAGAGGCGGCTGACCGCGCCGATGGAGGGCAGCGCCTCGCCCCGGAACCCCAGGAAGCGGATATCCACCAGGTCGTCATCGGCAAGCTTGGAGGTGGCGTGCCGCTCCACCGCCAGCGCGAGGCCGTCTTCGTCCATGCCGCAGCCGTCGTCGGAGACGGCGATCAGCGCCCGGCCGCCTTCCCGCAAGGTCGCTTCGATCCGGGTGGCGCCGGCGTCGATGGCGTTCTCCACCAGTTCCTTGAGCGCCGAGGCCGGACGCTCCACCACCTCGCCCGCGGCGATGCGGTTCACCAGCGTCTCCGGCAGGCGGCGGATCACCGGGGCGGCGGCATCGATGCGGCGGAGGGGGAGGTTCATCGATCTCGGCGGCGGTTCGGGCGGGACTCGTCTGCTAGGCTCGCCAGTCTACAGGATGGGAGGGAAGAAGGTGATCCTGCGCCTCATGAAGGACGGCCGGCCGGCGGTGGAAGAGACGGCCGATCTGAAGCGGTTCAAGCTGGTGATCGACGGCCGCCCCGCCCTTTCCGCAGCGCAAGCCATGCTGGGATCGCTCGGAACCCTGGAGGATGCCGATACCGCCTGGGTGGCGGCGGAGCCCCTGGCCGCGCTGGCCGGCGGCAACGCGGAGTGGCAGGCCGGATTTGCCGCCATGCTGGAAAAAGTAAAGCCCTTCGGCTGGTACGACGAGACCGCCGGCCGCATCAAGGCGCATGTCGAATGGATCGACTGACGGAAAATTTCCGGCCTTCAATGCGACTTTTTCCGCCGGCCCCGACTATCATAATTTCTATAATAGAATCAATAGACTATACAATCCATACCGAACTCGACGCGGAACGGGCGTTCCGGCGGAGGCGGAAGGCCCGTTCCGCTTTGCCGGGCACAACGGCGGTGATCGTCTTCACGTGTCCAAGAGCGCTACCGGTCGGTTCCGGCCCTGGACATTATTCTATCATGCCGCAAGTTTCCGGCCAAGCCTGATCGCGCGGCCGCCCCCCTCAGCCGCGCGCCTCCTGCCAGTGCGGATACGTCACATAGGCGGTCACCGCCCCTTGCTCATGCGAGCGGATGCTCACCGCCTCGCCCTTCGGCATATAGACGATGTCGCCCGGCCCGGCGGTGAGCGGACCGGCGCTGGTCGAGACGGTCAGCCGGCCTTCCAGGACGACCATGACGTCATGCACGGCGAGCGTCTCCTCGATGCTCTGGTCGGGACCATAGCGGCCGTAGCCGATGGTGACCGGCCCGCCATGGCGCTGGTCGACGAGATTTGCCGCGAAGACATCCCCCTCCTGTCCCGGTGAACGCTCGAAGGATGCATCGGCGAGGGCGAATTTCCGGACTTTCATGGACGTCGCTCCGTCTTGGGGCAGCGAACGTGAACGGCCGGGAACGGCGTTGGTTCACCGGTCGACGGGCGGAAGCCCCCTTCCGCCCGGCCGCCGCCGCGGGCCACGGCGCCACCACGATTTCACCAGCGCAGAGCCACCCGCCACCTCGACCACGATTCTCCGGCCGAGCCGCCCCGGCGAGCAACCGAGCGGCCAGATTTGTCCGCCCCACCTCCTGGTGGATCCAAGGATCCATGAAGAGCGGGCGGAGGGGAAACGGACTCTGATCCCTCTTCCTGCTGGCGGCCTGTCCTAAGCTGCCATCGAGGGCAAGGCGGCGTGAACGGACGACGCGCAGGTCGGCAATCACTCTACGGCGCGCGCTCGATCCGAAGATCGAAACATCGCCGGCGAGGTCCAACTCTTCTTTAGGAGAGGCGAGCCCATCGGCCGCGCAATAGGCAAACCAACGGGCGCAACGATGCCGATGCGCTACGATGGTAGAACCTATCGCAAATCGGCCGCCGCTGCCGCTTGGCTGGAGCAGCGCTGCCCTACTTCCCCGTGAACACCGGCTGGCGCTTCTGCATGAAGGCGTCGCGGCCTTCCTTGAAGTCGGCGCTGTCGAAGCAGGCGGTCGTCATCGCGTCGAGGCGGGCCAGATCGCGGGCCGCTTCCGGCTTCGCCACCTCGCGCGCCGCGGCCTTGGCGAGGGCGATGGTGAGCGGCGCGTTTTCGGCGATGCTGGTGGTGTACTCCGCCAGCAGTGCCGGCAGGGCCTCGACCGCGGCGGTGCGTGTGACGAGCCCGAGGCGCAGCGCCTCGGCCGCGTCGATGCGGCGTGCCGTGTAGAAGAGGTCTTTCGCGGCGCCCACGCCGATCAGGTCAACCAGGTTCTTCAGCGCCGAGTAGCGGTAGCCCAGGCCCAGCCGCGCGGCGGGGATCGAGAACACCGCATCCTGTGCCGCGATGCGGATGTCGCAGCTGATGGCCACGTTCACGCCACCGCCGATGCACCAGCCGCGGATGCAGGCGAGCGTGGGCTTGCCGAAGCGGTAGATGCCCATCAGGGCCTCTTCGGCCAGCGCCTCGTAGTGCTTCACGGCCTCCTTGGCAGCACGCTGGTCCTCGAACTGCGAGATGTCGGCGCCGGAGACAAACGCCTTCTCGCCGGCGCCGCTGAACACCACGAGGCGCACGCGGTCATCACCGGCGGCCTGCGCCAGCAGCGGTGGCACGGCGCCCCACATGTCCACGCTGAGCGCGTTGTGGCGTGCCGGGTTGTTGAAGACGATGTGCAGCGCGGCGCCTTCCAGGCGCACCCGCACACGATCGGTGGGGGAGACGTAGTCGGTGAGGCTCATCGTCAGAACACGCCGCGCGCCTTCAGTTGTGCAATCTCGTCGGCGGCCATGCCGAGTTCACCCAGTACCTCCTCGGTGTGCTCGCCGCGCCTTGGCGCCGCGCGCACCAGCCGGCTCGGCGTGCGCTCCAGCGTCATCGGCTGGCCCACCAGGCGCTGGCGGCCCAAACGCTCGCTCGCCACCTCCTGCACCATGCCCAGGTGCCGCACCTGCGGCTCCTCGAAGACCTCGTCCATGCCGTTGATGTGCCCGCAGGCCACGCCATCGGCGTTGAAACGTTCGATCCAGTGTGCCCGGTCCTGCAGGGCCAGGCGCTCGTTGATGGCGGCGTTGAGCGCATCGCGGTTCAAGCTGCGGCTGGCCTTGTCGTGGAAGCGCGGGTCGCTGATCCACTGCGGCGCGCCCAGCGTGGTGCAGAAGCGCTCCCAGATCTTGCTGCCGAAGACGGCGATGTTCATGTAGCCGTCGCGCGCCTTGTACACGCCGGTGGGGATGCTCGTGGGGTGGAAGTTGCCGGCCTGCTGCGGCACTTCGCCGTCCACCAGCCAGCGTGCGGTCTGGAAGTCCATCATGTAGACCATCGATTCCAGCAGCGAGGTGTGCAGCCACTGGCCGCGGCCGCTCGCCTCACGTTCCAGCAGTGCCACCAGGATGCCTTGCGCGGCGAAGATGCCGGCGCACAGGTCGGCGATCGGGATGCCCACGCGCACGGGCCCCTGGCCCGGCAGGCCGGTCACCGACATGAGGCCGCCCATGCCCTGCGCGATCTGGTCGAAGCCGGGGCGGGAGGCCAGCGGCCCGCTCTGGCCGAAGCCGCTGATGCTGGCGTAGACGAGGCGCGGGTTGTCGCGCGCCAGCGTCTCGTAGTCGATGCCGAGCCGGAACTTCACGTCGGGGCGGAAGTTCTCCACCACCACGTCGGCGCTGGCGATGAGCTGCTTCAGCGCCGCGATGCCCTCGGGTTCCTTCAGGTTCAGCGTGACGCTGCGCTTGTTGCGGTGTGTGTACTGGTAGTCGCTGCCGTCCTGGCCGCCCAGCGTGTCGTCACCGCGCATGTGCTCGGGCATCTGCACCTGGATGACGTCGGCGCCCCAGTCGGCCAGCTGCCGGCAGGCGGTGGGGCCGGCGCGCACCTGGGTGAGGTCGATGACGCGGAAGCGCGCCAGGGCGGGGGAGGCAGGGAGGTGCGGCATGGCTCGGAAGGCTGCCGACCAGTGTTGACCGCGATGTGCAAAGTGTCAACACTTGGGGAACTATCGCAAACACTCAGAAGCGCTCTGCACAGCTTCGCCGCTAACATCCACGCCACGATGCCCACCCGCAAGACCGCCGCTGCAGCGCGCAAGACCAGGCCCGGGCAGGGCCTGTCGCACGGCATCTCCGAGCAGCTTCAGCGCCTGATCTACAGCGGCGACATCGCACCCGGTGAACGCCTGAACGAAGCCGCGCTGGCGCTGCGCATGGGCACCAGCCGCGGGCCCATCCGCGAGGCCATCCGCGTGTTGACCGGCATCGGTCTGGTGGTGGCGGTGCCCAACCGCGGTGTGTTCGTGCGCCAGATCTCGGTGCGCGAGATGCTGGAGATCTACGAGTTGCGAGCGCTGCTGTTCGCCTTTGCCGCGCAGCAGGCGGCCGAGCACCTGGGCAGCGAGGAACGCCGCCGCTTCGAAGCGCTGCTGGCCGGCATGGACCAAGCCTGCGAAGCCAACGACGGCCAGCGCTACTACGTGCTGAACCTCGAGTTCCACGCGCTGATCATGGCGCTGTGCCCCAACCAGCGGGCGCGGCAGGCCTACGAGGACCATGCCAAGGAGCTGCACCTGTACCGGCGCCGTTACTTCGACGCCAAGATCAACATGCGCCGCTCCAACGCCGAGCACCGGCGCATCTTCGAGGCCATCGCGTCGGGTGATGCGGAGCGGGCCGGCAAGCTGGCGCAGGCCCATGTGCTGCAGGGCCGGCAACGCCTGCTCTCGACGCTGGACGTGCCGGCCTCCGCACCTGCGCCGGTGGCCGCCTGAAGGAGACAACACACCATGCAAAGACGCACCCTGCTGAGGGCCACGCCCGCGCTGCTGGCCGCCCCCGCGTTCGCGCAGTCCCCGTACCCCAACAAGCCCATCCGCTACATCGTGCCGGTGGCGCCGGGCGGCGGCAGCGACTTCGTCGGCCGCACCGTCACCGAACGCTGGGGCCAGGCGCTGAAGCAGACCATCGTGGTCGACAACCAGAGCGGTGGCGGCGGCACGGTGGCCTGCCAGGCCACGGCGCGTGCCGCGCCCGATGGCTACACGCTGATGCAGGGGTATGTGGCCACGCACGGCACCAGCCCGGCCACGCGCAGGCTGCCCTATGACGCCATCAAGGACTTCACGCCGGTGGGCATGATCGGTGGCACGCCCAACGTGCTGGTGGTCAATGCCAGCGTGCCGGCGCAGGACCTGAAGGGCTTCGTCGCCTACCTCAAGGCCAACCCCGGGCGCCTGAGCTACGGTTCGGCCGGGCCGGGTTCGCTCACGCACCTGACGATGGAGCTGTTCAAGCAGCAGGTGAACTCCTTCATCGTGCACATCCCCTACCGGGGCATTGCGCCCGCTTTCACCGACCTCATCGGCAACCAGACGCAGGCCATGTTCCCGGGCCTGGCGGCAGCCGTGCCGCACATCCGCTCGGGGCGTGTGAAGCCGCTGGCCGTCACCGGCCTCGTTCGCCACCCGTTGTTCAAGGACCTGCCCACGCTCGATGAATCGGGCTTCAAGGGTTTCGACGCGCAGCAGTGGTACGGCGTGGTCGGCCCCGCCGGCATGCCGGCGGCGGTGGTGAAGCAGCTCAACGACACGCTGGCCAGCGTGCTGGCGGCGCCGGAACTGCGCGAGAAGCTGTCGATCGAAGCCGTGGAGCCCACGCCGATGACACCCGAGCAGTTCGGCAGCTTCATGCGCGCCGACATCGAACGTTGGACGCAGATCGCCAAGGCGCGCAACATCCAGCTCGACAGCTGAATTCCCTCTCTCAGGCAGACAACAGAAGAACCATGGCCCGCAACACCCAGGTCGCAGCCGACCACCATGCGCCCCCGGTCACGCAGGCGCTCGCCCGCTTCGTGGCCACCCACCCGAGCCGCGGCTGGGCCGATGCGCTCGACCACGAAGCGCACCGCACCTTCATCAACTGGCTCGGTTGCGCCGTGGGCGCGGCGCGGCATGAAACGACCGAAGCCGTGCTGGGCGCGGTGATGGCGCTGCAGCCCTCGCAGCAAGCCAGCGTCCTCGGCCGCGCCGAGAAGGTGGACATGGCGAGCGCCGCGCTCGTCAACGGCATCAGCTCGCACACCTTCGACTTCGACGACACGCACCTGAAGACCATCATCCACCCCGCC
>VFQQ010000248.1_pt1 | contig 128260 bp, 84 predicted proteins | sample 3512341 | NCBI WGS metagenome assembly VFQQ01 (sample SAMN10412373, study PRJNA504923) | tailings metagenome | isolation source: Relicate 2 Philex TSF1 revegetated site | place: Philippines: Tuba, Benguet | collected 2017-08-29 | reverse complement strand
CGAGCCCGAACTCACTGCAACGTCCACCTCGACCGAATCACACCAACTGTCAACCGAAATCAGGAACAAATAACCCCTGTCAATCTAGGGCAGGAATACCACAAAAACTGTCAACTGATTTCAGGAAGGGTCAATGTCCCATGCAATGTCCCATGCAATGTCCCATGCAATGTCCCGCGAAGCGTCCCATGCAATGTCCCATGCAATGTCCCATGCAATGTCCCGCGAAGCGTCCTATGCAAATGCAACTGTCCCGTGCCCTTGTTGCCATTGCAGCATTCCTTGTGTTCCAGTGCCCCGTATCTGCACAGAACGGGTGGCGGGCGTTTGCGGTACCGTTCCCGCAGGACAGATACGATGGTATTAGTTTTATCAATCCCCGAGTTGGCTGGGTGGTGGGTGCCTTTAGCGGAATGCACGCCACGACGGATGGGGGGTATTCTTGGCGGGAGGTTGTTTCGATTTTGAACAGTAACAATCGTGCGCCATTTTTGCGTACGATTGCCTTCGCCAGCGAGCGAGTTGGCTGGGCTGGATTGTTAGGTAAACCCTCGCTTATTCGTACAACCGATGGTGGGGCCTCTTGGCACGTCCCACAGTCTTTCGACACAGCCATAGTTGGTGGTGTGTGCGGCACGCAAGTGTTCGACGAACAGATTTTTTATTGTGTTGGCGCATATTCGGCCAGGCAATATGGTCAACCACATTTTAGCTTAACAACAGACGGCGGGCAGACGTTTGTGCATCAGCACATGAAGGAGAGGATAACCACGCTTGTGGATCTAGAGTTTGCCACAACACAAATTGGTGTTGTTGGTGGCAGTATCGACGGAGGGCTAGGTGACGGCTATGCCTGTGTGCTGCGAACCACGAATGGCGGAACCAACTGGGATACAACCTATCGTTGCCAGTACGTGGGCACACAGATATGGAAATTTCAACGGCTTGGGGTTGATACCCTTTGGGCATCCATTCAATCTATGGGCGTGGGTCCTCCGCTTGTGATAACATCCGTGGATGATGGCCGCACGTGGCGCGAAATCGAAGTACGCTATGCCAATGGCGATCCCGTTGAAGGCACGCTTCAGGGGATAGGGTTTGTAAACAGTCAGATTGGATGGGTTGGAGGTCGTGCGTTTGATATGTTCGAAACTCGCGACGGCGGTGCAACATGGAGAAGCTCAGCCCCCTCTATTATAGGCCTGAACAAGATGCAGCGGATTGCCGATACGCTTATCGTTGCTGCCGGCACAACGTGTGGAGCGCTAAACATCCCAAAGTTCCTAACAGGAACGAGTGTTGAAAAAGGGGCGTCGGAAGCCCAACCGGCCGATCTTGTAGCCCACCATGTTGGCGGTGGGTTGTTGCGTGTAAGTGTGTTGCACAAGGCGGCGGTGCGGCATGTTCGCGTTTATTCCGCGACGGGGCAACTCATCCACACCGTTGAGCATCCGCCAACGGAGGTGGTGGATTATACCGTAAACCTTGGCAGCGTTGCGCGCGGCCTCTACATTGTGGCTGTGTTTACCGATGTGGACATGCTAACGGCAAAGGTAGCTGTCCAATAAGAGTGCGAAAAATTAGACCGAGCGGGTCTGCACCTCATAAAGCCCTGTTATGGACCACACCCGAGCGCGGTTGCCGGTCACTGTAAGACTTCATGCGATTTTCGGTCGTAATTTCGCTACATGCATAGCCTAGGTTTTACCGTTGTTGCCATTGCAGCATTCCTTGTGTTCCAGTGCCCCATATCTGCACAGAACGGGTGGCGGGCGTTTGCGGTACCGTTCCCCCAGGACAGGTATGACGGTATCAGCTTTGTTAGTCCGCAAGTGGGGTGGGTGAGTGGAGCGCTGACGGGCATTTTCTCCACGACCGACGGAGGATACGAATGGCGGGATGTAACGTCGATTCTTGACAGTAACAACAGGGCGCCATTTGTGCGCACCATTGCGTTTGCAAGCGAACGGATTGGATGGGCGGGAGTACTTGGCAAGCCAAAGTTACTGCAAACAACCGATGGCGGTGCGTCGTGGCGTGTACCGCCTGGCTTCGACTCGTCGGTAGTGGGCGGCGTGTGTGGGTCGCAGGTGTTCGACGAGCAAACCTACTACTGCGTTGGGGCGTGGTCGGCCCGGCAATACGGACAGCCCCACTTTAGCACAACCACCGACGGTGGGCAGACGTTTAGGCAGCAGGCCATGCGTGAGCGGATTACAACGCTGGTAGATCTAGAGTTTGCCACCCCACAGAACGGTGTGGTGGGCGGTAGTATTGGTGGGGGACCCAACGACGGATTTGCCTGCATCTTACGCACAACCAATGCTGGTTCTACGTGGGACACCGTCTATCGCTGCCAGTACGTGGGTACGCAGATCTGGAAGTTTCAACGTCGAGGGCGCGATACACTATGGGCGGCAGTACAGTCCATAGGCGCTGGACCTCCACTAGTGCTTACATCTGTCGACGACGGCCGTACATGGCGCGAAATAGAGGTACGTTATGCTAATGGCGACCCCGTCGAAGGTGTCCTGCAAGGCATTGGATTTATCACGAGCCAGATTGGTTGGGTAGGAGGCCGTGGCTACCATCTGTACGAAACACGCAACGGCGGTGCTACGTGGCGATATGTAGAGCCCTCAATCACTGGCCTAAACAAAATGCAACAGATTGCCGACACCCTGATTCTTGCCGCCGGTACATCGTGTGGAGCCCTTAACATTCCCCAATTCCTTGCCAATACCAGCGTTGAGAAGGGGGCATCGCAAGACCTGCGGGCCGACCTAGAGGCAAGACACCTTGCAGGCGGACGCATTCAGGTTACCTCATCGCATAGGGCGGCCGTCCGGTCCGTGCACATCTATACGTCGGCAGGACAACTGGTACATACCGTGCAGCAGCCGCCAACGCACCTTGAGAACTTCATCGTCGACATTGGCCACATGAGCAGAGGTGTCTACATCGTTGTGGCGTTCACCGATGTGGACATGCTAACGGCCAAGGTGGCCGTACAGTAAACAAAAAGACCTCGCAGGTCTGCACCCCCACGAGGCCTAAGGTGGTTGACATCCGGGAGAGGTTGCCAGCCGGGGAGCATAACCAGTTGTGACCTTGAAAGAGTTCCCGCACAGAATGCAACGTCCTCACTGTCCCTCCAACCAATAGGTTGTCATGTCGCCTTTGCCCTTGATGTTCACGGTGCCCCTTTCAACAATCGAGAAGGGGGCACCGGCAAGAGCGTTGGCAAACGCTTCGCTGATGTGGATACGTCCGGGCTCGCTACTGCTTTCCATGCGCGAGGCCACGTTGACGGTGTCGCCCCAGACGTCGTACTGCAGGCGTTCGATGCCGATGACGCCGGCAGTTACAGGACCACAATGCAGGCCTATGCGGACAACGATTTCGGGATGCAGGCGAGTAATCGTGGAGAGTGTCTGCAACGCTGCGCGTGCGGCCTGTGCAATTGCATCGGGCTGGGCAAACGTTGCCGCCATGTAGGAGTCGCCAATCGTCTTGATCTTCATCAGGCCGTGTTCGGCCATGATGGCGTCGCAGGCAGAGAAGATCGAACTGAGCAGTGTAACAACGTTGCTGGGGTCCATGCCCGACGACATCGTAGTGAACCCTACCATGTCCATAAACATGATTGCGGCCATATCGATTGCGTCGTTCACCACTTCGCCCCGCAGCACTCTGTCGGCAATGGAAGGGGGCAACGTGTTGTAGAGCAGGGCTCGGTGTTTTTCCTTTTCGGCGCGTTCGGCGGCTATGCGTTTATCGGCTTCAAGCATGGCCATCTTTTGCGTGGCATCCTTGCCGCGGATTTCTTCGGTAATGCGCAAGTATTCGTTGTTGTGGGCAATGTATCCCGGAAAGTCATTGCGCTGCTGGGATAGGTCGCGCAGGGCTTTGTGGATGCTCGCTTCTTTGTCGTGGTCATCGAACAATGTTGCCTCGGCAAGGGCGCGATGGTAGGCGTCGAATGCGGCATCAAGGTCGCCGTTGATCTCGGCCATTAGACCGTGCATTTCTAGACGTGTGATGCGTCCTTGAGGAGCTCCTATCTCCATCGTATCCAATGCGGCAAGCTGCTGGCTGGCCGCATCGACATCACCAGATAGAATGAGAGATCTACACAGACTACCGGTTACCGACGCAGTAGCATTCGTTGCGCCTATCGCTTTATGTAAATCAATCGACTGGCGAAAAAACTCGATCGCCTGCCGATGATTGCCAGTGCTAGAGTGCAAACTTCCGATGTTCCCCAAAACCACGGCTTCGTTGGTTCGGTCGCCATTGATGCGATGTAAGTCGAGTGCGCGGTGATAGTGTTCGAGTGCTTGGGCGACGTCGCCAGTAAGCGTATAAACGTTGCCGATGTTGCCAATGAGCAATGCCATGCTGGTGCTGGCATTGAGATCGGACTGGATATCGAACGCTTGGCGAAAATGTTCGAGAGCTTGCGGATAATTCGAGGTGTTAAGGTAGACGATGCCAATGTTTCCAATGGCTGCGGCCATGGCAGAGCGATTGCCCTGTGCCTCGTGTAGATCGAAGGCGCGGCGCAGGTACTCGAGTGCTCGCGGATAGTCGCCCGCGATCTTGTAGATGTTGCCTACGTTGCCAGATACGGCCGCAATACCTGCTGCGTGATGTATGCCCACGTACAGGTCAAGAGCGGCGAGGCAGTGATTGAGTGCGCGCTGAAAATCGCCAAGGTAGACGTTGGCTACACCTCGCGCATTCTCGGCAACGGCGCGTGCTTCGTCCAGGTCGTAGATCTCTATGTCGTTAGCAAGCTGCTGCAGCAGGGCCGGGTCGTTGATGCTCATGGCATCGGCTACGTCCTTGCGTAACTCCTCAAAGGTGCGGTGGTTCACGTGGCGGGTCCCTCCAACCAATAGGTTGTCATGTCGCCTTTGCCCTTGATGTTCACGGTGCCCCTTTCAACAATCGAGAAGGGGGCACCGGCAAGAGCGTTGGCAAACGCTTCGCTGATGTGGATACGTCCGGGCTCGCTACTGCTTTCCATGCGCGAGGCCACGTTGACGGTGTCGCCCCAGACGTCGTACTGCAGGCGTTCGATGCCGATGACGCCTGCCGTGACGGGGCCGATATGCAAACCAATGCGGAATGTAACTGCTTGACCGGTGTGTGGCCACGTGAAGGCACAGGACATCATGGCAATTGCGGCAGAGGCAAGGCGTACAACGTGTGCGTCGGATGGAAAAGCAGCAGCCATGTAGGCATCACCATTCGTCTTGATTTTCGTAATGCCAAACTGAGTACAAATTGTGTCGAATGAGCTGAACACAGGCTGTAGGAGCTGCACGATCTTCGATGCTTCAAGAGCACTCGAATTGGTGGTGAAGTCAACGATATCCAAGAACAGTAAGGCTGCGTCATCAATGGAATCGTGTATCGTCTCGCCGTGTGCTACCCTAATGGCAACAGACTTCGGGAGCGTTGCATACAGCACGGCCAAGTACTTTGCATGTTCCTTCTCGCGAGCATCAAGCTCGCGTTGCCGTTCCAGCATGGAAATTTTCAGTGCTGTATCCTTGCCGCTAGACTCTTCGGTCAGACGACTGAATGCGTTGTTGTGAACAACGTAGCTTGCGAAGTCGTTGCTGGTGAGGGCAATGTCGCGCAAGCACCTGTGAAGTTCCGCTTGGTGTGATGACAGTTTGTTCTTCTGGGCAAGATCTAGAGCGGCCAGCAACGTCTTGATTGCTCCATCAAGATCTTTGTCGGTCTCCTGAAGTAATGCGCGGCTTTGCTCTCTGGCTATGATGGTGCTAGGATCGTCAACGGTCATTTCGTCCATGGTCCGAAGAAGCTTACGAGCTTCGGCGAGTCGTCCACAGGCAATAAGCGTGGCAACAATGTTTCCTGTAACTCGTGCAGAGCTACCAACTTCACCCATTTCCACATGCAGTGCAAGTGCGCGTTCGTAGTACTGCAAGGCAAGCCCGTAGTCGTTCGCCTTGGCATATACGTTGCCAATATTGCCCGTGACGCTTGCCATAGCACTGCGATCGGTTCGATCTTCATGGATGCGCAGCGCTTGGTTGTAGAATTCCAATGCTCCTGCGTCGTTGCCTATACGCCAAAAGACGTTGCCAATGCTACCAAGGACGTTCGGAATGCCACCACTGTCGCCTACTTCTTCGTAGTGTGCAAGTGCACTGTAATAATGTTCGAGTGCCGAAGAATAGTTGCCAATTCTATAGTGCATGCTGCCAACGTTGTATGTGATTCGGGCAATACCGCTGACATCGTTGGAAATCTCGTACTCGGAAAGGGCTTGCTGATAGTATGTGGCCGCAGTTGAGTAATCGCCGCTATCGCACATGATGTTGGCGATATTCCCGGTTGCTCTTGCAATTCCGGTGCGGTCGCCCAGTTTCTCGTACAGGGCTAGTGACTTCGCGTAGTTTGCCCTAGCTTCACTGGAGTTCCCAACCCGATAGTCGACGTTCGCTATTTGTAGCGTTACGTCTGCTTCCCCTGCTATATCGTTGATTGCGCTGTACATCGTTTTGGCGCGCCGATATTGCTCGTAGGCGTTGGCATAGTCGCCACGAAGTTGAGATCCTAACGCTAATGCGCTTTCGGCCTTTGCCAGCGATTGTGGCGTGCCGAGAGCCCGAAGCGCGTCGGCTAGGTGCATCAAGGCATCTGCATCGTTTGTAGCTGATGCGGTTCGAACTTCCTCACATAGCGACTCATAAGTTACGTTGCTCATGCTGTTGCGTCCAGCCAGTATGTTGTCATAGCCCCCTTACCCTTCACGTCAATCGTGCCACGCTCTGTGATGGTGCAGGTGGTTGTGTAAGGGGCATTGCGCAACGCTTCGGCAAACGCTTCGCTGATGTGGATACGGCCGGGCTCGCCGGTGCTTTCCATGCGCGAGGCCACGTTGACGGTGTCGCCCCAGACGTCGTACTGCAGGCGTTCGATGCCGATGACGCCGGCAGTTACAGGACCACAATGCAGGCCTATGCGGACAACGATTTCGGGATGCAGGCGAGTAATCGTGGAGAGTGTCTGCAACGCTGCGCGTGCGGCCTGTGCAATTGCATCGGGCTGGGCAAACGTTGCCGCCATGTAGGAGTCGCCAATCGTCTTGATCTTCATCAGGCCGTGTTCGGCCATGATGGCGTCGCAGGCAGAGAAGATCGAACTGAGCAGTGTAACAACGTTGCTGGGGTCCATGCCCGACGACATCGTAGTGAACCCTACCATGTCCATAAACATGATTGCGGCCATATCGATTGCGTCGTTCACCACTTCGCCCCGCAGCACTCTGTCGGCAATGGAAGGGGGCAACGTGTTGTAGAGCAGGGCTCGGTGTTTTTCCTTTTCGGCGCGTTCGGCGGCTATGCGTTTATCGGCTTCAAGCATGGCCATCTTTTGCGTGGCATCCTTGCCGCGGATTTCTTCGGTAATGCGCAAGTATTCGTTGTTGTGGGCAATGTATCCCGGAAAGTCATTGCGCTGCTGGGATAGGTCGCGCAGGGCTTTGTGATACATGCACATGTCCGAGCGTGCGCCCGCCTCTGTAACAATCGCAAGAGCGTGTTCCATGTGACGTTTCGTCGCATCAAGGTCGTTGTTAGCCTCGGCCACCTTTGCGCGATTGTACCAATGTTTGGCCAGAACCTGTGGCTCGATGATATCGTGGCTTGCCTGCACGTCTAGCAACTGTGTCGCCTCGTCGATCGAACCTTCTGCCAATCGCAGTTCAATCATGCTGCCTAGAGTACTCGCAACGCCGGTACGATCGCCCAACGCCTCTTGCTCGGCAAAAGCGCGCTGGCAGTATTCCATCGCTTTGTCGTGATTACCCAAAGCTTGGAAGGCGGCACCCACATTCGCTACTGTGCGTGCAGCGCCAAATCGGTCGCCAACTTCGTCATGGATGCCTAACGCTGTTTGCAGGTGTTCTAACGCAGATGCATATTCACCGGTCTCGAGAAGGACGCCGCCGATGTTGCCAACAACGAGGGCTAGGCCTGCACGCTCTCCAAGATCTTCGTACATGCTGCTTGCACGTTGCAGGTATTCTACGGCACCAGGATAGTCGCCCACCAAGTACAAGATGCTGCCAATGTTGCAAATTGTGTTAGCGGCACTCTTGCGATTGCCAAGTTCTTCGTGCACGTCGAGTGCACGTCGAAAGTGCTCCATGGCTAGGCCGTAGTCGCCAGTTTGCATGTAAACGTTGCCAACGTTCGTGGTCACATTGGCAAGGTGCGCATTGTCGCCAAGCCCTTTGTACAGCGAAATCGCCTTCTCGTAGTGTTCCAAAGCCGTTGCTACGTCACCTACCATCGTGTGGGCTGCACCTAGGGCATTTTCGGCGGCAGCCGTAGACTGTGGCGTGTTGTGCTGTCGTAGCTCTTGAGCTAGATCGCTAAGTGCATCGGTTGCATTCGTCGACAGTGCCTGGTTGATGTCGAATCGAATCTCGTCCAACGTCCTCACTGTCCCTCCAACCAATAGGTTGTCATGTCGCCTTTGCCCTTGATGTTCACGGTGCCCCTTTCAACAATCGAGAAGGGGGCACCGGCAAGAGCGTTGGCAAACGCTTCGCTGATGTGGATACGTCCGGGCTCGCTACTGCTTTCCATGCGCGAGGCCACGTTGACGGTGTCGCCCCAGACGTCGTACATGGGTCTATTGGCACCGATAACGCCGGCAACTACCGGACCCGTGTGCAGCCCCAGGCGGACCTGCAAGCCACTACTGTCATGAGCTACAGCGTGCATCATAGCTAGGGCGCAACGTGCCGCCTGAGCCGTGGGTTGGTTGATGGGTTCTGGAAGGTTGGCAACCGCCATGTAGGCATCGCCAATGGTTTTGATACGCACCAAGCCATGCTGTTCGACCACGGCATCGAACTGAGCAAACAGGCGCTCTATGAGGTCTAACACTTGCTGTGGCTCGAGGTGTTGTGCCATGGTGGTAAAGCCCACCAGGTCGGCAAACAAGATGGAGACGTGCTGATGCACGTCGGCGATGCGGCGTTCGCCGGCCAGGATTCTGTCGGCGATGGATCCTGGCATCACCGAATGGAGGAGGGCCCGCTCGCGCTGGGCTGTGCGCCGTTCTTCGTCGCGTTCGCGCTCAACGGTGAAGAGGGCTAACTGTTGTTGCGCCGCCGTGTTGGTAACGTTGGCTTCAAGCCGTGTGCGTTCTAGGAGTGCTTGATATGCCTGCTGTGGCTTGTTGGTAGCGGAGTAGGCGCCATGGAGCTCGGCAAGGCAGCGCAGCAGCGTCGACACATCGTCGCGAGCGCGAGCGCTATCCACAAGTGGCTCAAGAAGTTCGATAGACGTATCGACGTTGCCAAGGGCAAGCGCCAGCCGAGCTTCTTCGATGACGTGGGTTATGCGCTGTGGTTCGTTAGGTGCGAGTGCTAGGGCATGATCTGCTTGGAGCAGCCATTGTTGTGCCGCAGCAAGGTCGCCCAGCATGCGATAGGCGGCAGCTAAACCACGGCGGGCGCCCGTAGCCATTGCCCATTGGTTGTTGGATGTACTAAGCTGCTCGGCCACGAGCAGTTCGGTGGCAGCTTGTTCTGCGTGTCCATCTTCGAGGTGCATCAATCCGATGTTCAAGGCAGCATACGTTGCAAAGCGCTCTGCATCGTCGGCCGTGTCAATCGTCCGTACCTGTTCGAAATACGTTCGCGCCACGTCGCGATTTCCGGTTTCGCCGTACATCACACCAAGGTTTAGCAGGGCGATAGCCGTTGCTATCGGATTACCCATCGCCGTAAACGTCTCGTAGGCACGAAACTGCATGCGCACAGCGTTTGCCAGTTGCCCCTTACGGCTAAAAATGGTAGACAGCTCGGAAAGGGCATTGCCAAGGGGGGCGGGATATGGGAGCGTTTCGTAGAGGGCTAGCGCTTGTTCGGCAAGTTCCTGGGCGTCGTCGTAACGTCCTTGCTGCGTAGCACACAGCGCCAGCGTACGCAGGGCGCGTGCCTTATAGCCAGGGTTGGGGATAGTGTTGGCATCTAGGTCCTGCAGGAGTTGCAGTGCTTCGTCGGTTTCTGATGCTTCGGCAAGGAACTGCGCCCACCCTGTAACGGCGCGGTACTTCAACGCTATTGGCCATTGGGAATGGGGCGCTGCCTGAAGCGATGCGAACAGCGTGCGTGCGGGGCTGGCGTTGCGTTGTGCGCACAGGCGTTCGAGTTCAAGCAATGCGGGAAGCCATAATGGCTCGACGGCTGCGTCGAGCGAAGCCACAAGAGCATCGAGCTGGGGCTTGCGGATACCTAAGATGGCGTCATCGGCGCGTTCGAGCAAGGTTTGCATGGCGCGAAAGTACGCAGAGACATGCTTCGCATAGCGACGTGGCTGTGCCGTAGGTACTGTGGGGTTGGCGGAGACGTCGGCCCTGCATGAAGGAAATTTCGCACGGTTTGATATTCATCCTGATGAGTTTCGTGCATGGCAACAAGTCTGGAAGTAGCGCTTTGTTGCTGCTTGCCACGGCACATCGTGTCCAACCACTTGGCCTGGCCACCTTGACAACACCCAGCGATGTTCTATCTTGCCATGGTATCCACGGCAACATGTGAAACAACTGTTCTACCATCTGCTACATATTGTAATTCTGTGTGCAGCCACAGGATGCGCCACCGTGTTCTCGGGGTTTACGCAAAGACCGTACAACATCTATGTCGAGCCGGGAGCGCGAGTCATAGATGTTGCTACGAACGATACACTGGCGATAAACGACAGTGCTGTTGTTCGAGAGTTGAGCGTTGATATCGATACCCGCTGGCGGTATGGACTGCGTATTGAGTCAGACTCAACGGTCGCATGGAGACTGATACGGCCCAAGTATAACGCACTTGCTTTGCTGAACCTCATGAACGTTATCCTGCATCCTATCGATCATGCTTCCGGCTGCGACCGTTATCACGCGACTGCTGGGGCGTACAACTTTCGTCGTGATGAGGTTGCGGACAGTACGCGAGAGTTGTTCGACTCGCTTGCTAGGGAGTATGATGGGCTCGACGTTCCTCGCGGTTTAGGCATGCGTGGACCACAGAATCGTGACACATGGGTTCTTTCGGCGACAGTTCGTTTTGATGTCTTTGTTTTTTCACAAAGCGTTGGGGTCCGAAGCAGCTCGGTAAACGCAGCTCTTGGCCTTCGGCCTACACCATGGTGCGAAGCTGGCTACGACTACGTTGGTTATTACGGTCACGGAATAGGAGATGTCGTTAATGCCAGTGGCATAATACACAGTGGGTACGTCCTGATTCGCGAACCCATCTTTGGCTTCACGTTTCGCTATGGAATCGGCGCAACGTCGATGTCGGGCTTCCGTGACATCGGCAACGTAACCGATGACCCCTTAGAACCAGTGATACAGGAGGGTGTGTCAGGCCGATTTGTTGTCGATAGCTACGGTATTGGCTTTTCGAACCAGTGGGTTTCGGTAGAGATTCGAGAGGATGCGTTCCGCCAGGCCATGATAGGTAGCACCTTGACTGGCGGAAGGAACAGCTCGATTCACGTTGGCTTTAACATCCTGTTCTGATGGCTTGTGCCGTTGCGCCCATGGCCTGGCCACCTATCTGCTAACGCGCGATAATCAGCCGCGTAACGCCGCTTGAATCGACGCGGAAGTAGAGGCCAGCAGAGGCAATGGATTGTTCGTCTTGGGCAACGTAACGACCATACACATCGTAAAGTCCATGCGGGAACAAGGTGGATGGCATCGCTTGCTGGTTGTAGGTGTGGACACTTGACGTAACGATGGGAATTGAAGCGGTCCACGAATTTGTGGTGATGTAAAGGCGCTGCTCGGTATCGTCGTAGGCAACGTCTCGAAGTTCCATGGTCGGGCCAGGCAGATCGTCAAGCGAATACACAGCCATGACGGTTGTGAGGTTGTTGGCGCGTACTTCGATAACCAAGGCAGAGTCTTGGTTGTCTGATGTACGAACGGTAAAAACGTCGCCGTTGGTTGTAATCGCAGAATATTGAACATCACCTTCTTCGTGGCTCCATGTTTGCCCAGCATCGTGCGTCCACATCATAAAGCCATAAACGGATGCAAGGCCATTGTTGCCCTTGGTTGACGTTCGCATGATGTTCACCGAAGCGATCTCTGGTGTTGTAATCGACGTCCAGTTGTCGAGGTCGCCGTTTACCGTGCGCCACGCTATGCCTTCGCGTGTAAGGGCTACGTAGTCGCTGTCGTTAAACACCATGAATGTTCGAAGGTCATCCTTGCACAGAATGGTACGAATCGGCGAGTTGCCCGACACCCACGAAACTTGATTCGTTCCACAAGCTAGGCCATCGACTGCATAGAGCATTGTAAAGTACGATAGGCCGGCCTTTGTGTGAACGCCACGGAAGATGTAGCCAGGATAGCCATAGTCGATCTTCTCGATCAAGGGGCGCGGGTTTACGTGCACGACGGCGTCGCCGGCAAGTACGACGAAGTCATCAATCGACTTCCCACCCATAGGAATTATCGAGCTATGCTGAGGAGTATTTCGAAATACAGATTCCTCTGAACCAAAGCGAATGGTTTCCCATTCGCCAGCAGAGGGCTTAACAAGCACTTCTGCTGCGCCTGCAGCAACGAGCCCGTTGGATAACGAAGTTATCCGGGCTAGGGGCCTGACTGGCAATCCTTCGTTGGCGAGGATTGTCTGTTCCGGTGAAACAAGCAGGACCGAATCAATAATGCTAATGACGACGGTGTCGCCTTGTGCGGCGAAATTGCGAAAGCGAGAGGGTAGGTTCTGGCGCAATATCATGCGGTTGCCGCTGAGTACATCAAAGCGCTCAACCGTTCTACCATGCGCAACGAACATGGTGTACGGGCTGGCAGATACTCGTACTTGGTTGATTGAATCCGAGTGAAGAGTCGCGAAAGGCACGTAGTTGTCGAACACATCAGCCGAGTACACTAGGTGGTTCCTGCCAGTGAGAGCAATATGCGTTCTGTCGACGTCAGAGTAGACGTAGTGCCTGTCGGAGTTGATACCGCCAGAAATCGGAGTCACAACGGGCGCTCGATCGTAGTGAAAACGGCAGACTCCCGATGAGGTAACGGCTATGAGCGAGCCGTCGAAACAGGGGATGATGAAATTGTACGCCTGTTCGGCGTCTATCTCCTGAACGTCAACACGGGCAGTGTCCATCGACGGCCACCGAAGCCAAGCCAAACGAAGACGTTTTGCCGTTGGTGATAAATGGTCAACATCAAGTCGAGCAACTAAGGTGTCCGACAGTCGCGCATCAAATCGAATGCCGTCGTGGACTGTGATCGACTCGGATTTGGCGTCGAACTCGATGGTTCTAACGTCCGATGGAATAACGACGAAGCCGTTCGGATGAACGGTCCAAGCAGATTCGATTAAACTCGTGCTGGCTTTGCCAACGAAGCGCCACGAGCGCGTCTCATTCTCGAACGCATAGAGGCCTCGATATGTAGTCTGGAACACCATATCGCCAACCTGAAGAAGGCTGCCGACGGCGGGCGGCAAGCCCGTTTGTTCTAAGCGTAGTTGCGGCTGAGCCCGTAGTGAGCCAACCAAAAGGGCAAGGGCAAGGAGAGCTGTGCAGTATCTCATTGCCAAAACTAGTGTTTTCTTCGATACGTGGTGTAGTGGGTAGGCGGATGGAATTCATGCCCTCCTACCAAGCACTCCTCACCTCTCTCCTGTTACGCTCCGCCGCAGCATGGCTGCTCGTGCCGAACCTCGGATGGGTTACCTTCGCAGCCGCTCGCAACGCAACACTGTGGTGGATGAATAGGTAGGGGGTGGTGGAGGGCTGACTTCACCATGAGGAATCTGGGTCTGACTCCTCAAGGCCGAGATATCCAATCGCGGCGGTTTCAATTGCCATCGTCAATCGACAATGTACTAATTAGCGCTTTAGAAGGCATGAGATGGAGCTCGAAATCAGTATCGGAGTGCACCGTTGCAAAGGCAGGCGCCAAGTCGAACCGACAAGCAAGATCTCAAGTGCCTTAGTACATGATCGCCTGTTCGTATCTTGTCGGGTGACTCGTAGAGCATGTTGCGTATGCTCGCGAAAGATTTCAGTGGTTGCCGAACTGCAATCACGACACAGTATACCGTAGATTCACTATGAAAGTTCGAGAACGGCTTGAACCGTTTGCTGACGGTGCGACGCACTGGATGCGGACATCAAGCGCTAACGACAGCACTGTCATTCGCGTCGCAGAGTTATTCGCTGGCGTTGGTGGGTTCCGACTGGGATTGGAGCGAGCAGATAGTGCGACATTCCGTACTATTTTTAGCTCGCAGTGGGAGCCCGGAGTTAAAAGACAGTATGCCTCTGAGATTTACTGCCGACGTTTTGGCAGTGAGGGGCACTCCAACGCCAACATCACGACGTATCCTACGGACGCGATTCCTGACCACGATTTGCTCGTTGGTGGATTTCCATGCCAAGACTACTCGGTCGCAAAGACGTTGTCGCAGTCGGCAGGAATCGTTGGTCAGAAAGGAGTGCTCTGGTGGGATATCCATCGCATTCTTTCCGAAAAGGGTCCGCATAAGGCAAAGTACCTGTTTTTAGAGAATGTTGATAGGTTGCTAAAGTCGCCAGCTAAGCAAAGAGGGCGAGACTTCGCAATCATGCTTGCCTCATTGTCAGATCTCGGATACGCCGTGGAATGGCGTGTGATAAATGCAGCAGATTACGGGATGCCTCAACGTCGCCGTCGGGTCTTCTTCTTTGCTTATCACACATCAACGGATCTTTACAAGCGACTTAGTTCTACGGAATCAAAGCATGAATGGATTGTTTCACAGGGCGTACTGGCTGATTCCTTGCCATGTGTACTGAAGTCTTCAAGAGCACTCTTCCCGGAGCATCTAGATGGTGATTTGGCGTTCCTTACGAATGAGTTCAACAGAGACAATTACAATGCTCAGCCGTTCGCAAACGCTGGCGTCATGATTGAACGTGAGTACTTTTCAGCTGACGTTATGCCATGTTACCGCGGACCAGTTACGGTGCTACGAGACATCATCGAACCAGATGAGCTCGTACCAGACGAGTTTTTTATCGATGAAGTACAACTTCCTCAATGGGAGTATCTAAAAGGTACAAAGACCATCGAACGGGTATCAAAGGCGAATGGTCACTCTTACATGTACTCTGAAGGAAGCATGGCTTTCCCTGATTCACTCGACAAACCGGGCAGAACAATCATCACCGGTGAGGGCGGTTCTACGCCTTCCCGATTCAAGCATGTGATTCAGACTGACTCAGGACGCTTTCGTCGACTTACACCCATCGAATTAGAGCGAATGAATATGTTTCCAGATAATCATACCGCAGGTATACCAGACATCAAACGCGCTTTCCTTATGGGGAATGCTCTAGTCGTAGGTATTGTTACAAGAGTCGGATTGTCCCTACTGAAGGAAGTCTCCAAGAGCTATGCCCAATAGAACTGGCTATAATGAGCGCAACGCAGAGTCAATCCTAGAACATGCACGAAGGCTTGATGGTAGGTCACTAGAAGAGTTGTATCCTGACGCGTGCGCTGGAAGCGAGAATGCTGGTCGTGGCAATCTAGGTCAGTTGGTGGAGCAGTTGCACTTCGGAATCAAGGCGAACAACGACTCCAGACCTGATTTCGTTCATGCTTGTCTCGAACTAAAAACTACAGGCTTGCTGCCAACGACTCGTCAATCGAAGTACATCGCGAAAGAACGGCTTACGCTGTCAATGATTGACTTTAACGAGATTCCGAACGAGACATTCTATACCAGTGCCTTTGTCAAAAAGAATGCGAGTTTGCTCATTATGGTCTATCAGTATGAGAAGAGCGTTCATGTTTGCCAACGACGATTTGTCACGTCTTTTGTCTACCAAATTCCGCCGGAAGATAAGGAGGTTTTCGAAGAGGACTGGGCGTGGATACAATCTAAGATTAGGAATGGTGAGGCACATCTGCTTAGTGAGAGCCAGACGTCATATATCGCTGCGGCAACGAAGGGCGCTGATTCATCCGATACAGTTGGTCAGCCTTTTTCTGACGTGCCAGCAATGCGAAGGGCTTTCTGCATAAAGCGGCCATACTTAGACTACATCATAAGGAGACATTTAGGGCAGACAGTAGTCAGTCCAACTTCATTGAGAAAGCGTGCTACAGCACAAGAGACTGAACTGAGCCTCGATGAGATGGTTGTTGAGAGAGTGAAACGATACGTTGGCATGAAGAAGACGGAGTTGTTTAGAGTGTTCAATCGTCCAGTGTCAAGCGCCAAGAACTGGGCTAGTATTCTTGTCAAGCTTATGCTTGGCATGAGTGCTGATGACGAAGTCGCTGAGTTTGTTAAGTCGGGTCTTAGTGTGAAGACTGTCACGACTATAGGTGGAAAGGTACTGCCGGAGAGTATGTCCTTTAGCCAAATAAAATACCGCTCAGTTTTGACGGAGGATTGGGAGGAATCGTATCTTCATGGAGTTTTGACCAGCCGCTTTCTCGTGCTCGTATTTAATCGTGATACACGTAGTAGCGAGCCAGTATTCCGGGGGGTGTTCTTCTGGTCTTTGCCGTCGGCTGCCGTTGATGAAGGGTACGAGTTTTGGCAATGCATTAAAAGTGCCATTTCTCGTGCTGATTTCGAGACGATTTATGCACTTAGGAGTACATCGTACTACCACATACGTCCTAAGGCACGAAATAGCTATGATATGCAGCAAATTGAGATTGCTGGAAGAGTCTTCTACGCAAAGAAGATGGCTTACTGGATTAACTCAGCGATTGTGAAGAAGGAACTATCTAGGCACGGCTACTTACTAGCTTCCGAGTCCGTAGGCTAATGTCTGCTCTGCCGGGGCTGCTGCCCGCAGCCTAGCTTGCAATTCCTCTGCCGCCAACTGGCGAATCTGATAAAGGGGCAACGATAACAGCGAGCGAGTCATGAGCCGTGCCAAAATAGCCATTTCTCCCACGGTTGCATCGCGGGCTGTTTCATGCCAAAGCATTACTGGGTAGCTATGCGCACTCATGCAGGCACCCCCTCTCGAACTCGAGGGCAGGCCGGGGGTGAGCAGTGCGTTGCGCCCGCCACGCCCGCCCTTCAGGGCGGGTTGGAATGTGGTTCTTCGTAAAGGCCCGCCCTTCAGGGCGGGTGCAAGATGGCGGGTGCGCTCGCACATTGATTGCGGCGCGCCACCCCACGCATGGGCGGCCACGGGGGCCGCCCCTACAGTGTCGTATCGTGGAAATGGTCTTGTGTGTTGTGGCACCGCCACAACCATGGGTACGTGTGGTGCACCGGCGAGAACGCTCCCCACCGAATGCTGCAAAGCCAGTAGCGCGAAGCCATGGCGAACGGACCCCATGCTCTGAATCAGTTGGAAAAAGAGGGCGCAGCACAACGTTTCGAGTTCTGCTTTGAACTGGCGTGGAAGTGACTGAAAGACTACCTGCAGCATTCCGGGGTTAACCTCGATACTATTGCCCCACGGCAGACAATCAAAGAGGCATTTGCAGCGAAGATTCTTGCTGATGGCAAGGTGTGGATCGACATGCTCGACCATCGTAATCTCCTGTCGCACACATATAACCTCTCTAACTTCGAACAGGCAGTTGAGGCAATTCACCTGCGGTACCTCGATGCACTACAACAACTGCACGCCTTCTTAGCCCATCGGATGTCGGAATGAAGGCAGCTCCCCTTTCCGAAGAAACGTTGGAATCGATACGCAGTGTGCTGCAGCAACATGCAGAAGTGCGAACTGCAGTGCTGTTTGGTAGTAGAGCGAAAGGTACACACACGGAACGTTCAGACATCGATATCGCCGTAACAGGTTGTGTACCGCCGCTTCTTGCACAGTCTATCGCGGCTGAACTTGACGACCTGCCCCTGCCACAGCGCTTCGAACTGCACCCCGTCGAGCACATCGTTTGCCAACCACTGCTAGAACATATTCGCCGCGTGGGAATCGTCATTTATACGGCTTCGTAGACGGTGCGCCCCCCCTCAAGCAAATCTAACGGCGCAGGGATGGGTTGTGGGCACGAATGGGCTGTAGATGCGGTTCCCAGCCATGTTCTATATTACCACGATACTCGCGGCTACCACTTGTGAACAAGCTACATCACTACCTGCTAACCACTGGCATTCTGTGCACAGCCACAGGATGCGCTAGTCTGTTTTCGGACTTTACGCAGAAGGCCTTTACCGTTAGCATTAAACCTGGCGCGCGCGTGATTGATGTGTCAACTAATGACACGTTAGCCGTAAATCAACAATCGACTGCGAGGGAGTTCTCGCTTGACCTAGATACTCGCAGACGACATGGTATAAGAATAGAATCGGATTCCGTTGTGTTGTGGAGTCATGTTCGACCGCACTATAATCCAACTGCCCTACTGAATCTGTTTAACCACGTCTTTCACCCCGTCGACCATCTATCGGGTTGCGATCGACATTTGGAAAGTGTTGGAGTGTTTCGGACAATGAGGAAGGACCTAACGGATAGTTTGATAGCAGTCCACGATTCACTTGCGTTGAGCTTTGCAGGTCTCGACTGGCCACGTGGACTCGTAGGTTCGAAATCGCAGAATCGCGATTCGTGGGTGGTTGCCATATCAATGAGATATGGGTTCGTAGGACCTATTACACAGGCTGCCATTGGCGGGAATTCCCTGAATGCGATGATCGGTATTCGCCCAATGCCGTGGTGCGAAGTAGGTTACGATCTTGTTGCGTTCGGAAACGTAGGTATTGGCGACCTCAAAGATGCTAGCGGACAGATACGAAGTGGCTACGTGACGATTCGTGAACCCATTGCTGGACTAACTCTTCGATATGGATTGGGTGTATCGTTTGTAAACGGTAGTCGAGATGTCGTTACCCAAGCGGACACGTGGGAGACTCAATCTGTTGCTGGCCGATTCGTTGTTGATACCTACGGTTTAGGGTTTTGTAACCAGTGGATCTCTGTCGAATATCGCAGGTCTAGGTTCCGCGATGCTCTGATTGGCGGCAAGCGTACAAGTTCTAACAACGCTTCGATTCATTTTGGCTTCAATCTTTTGCTTTGAGTGCACAGTCGGCTACACCGTACCGCCTAGCTCAGCATCTACGTGCCCACGGCCAGGCGTTGGGCATATGTGGTGTATTCTTGCTCCCACATCAAAAAAAAGCGGCCACAAGGGCCGCTTTTTCTTCTTTCGACTGTTGATGCTAACGCTGCCGATACGGCAACACATCAATACCGATAATAATCGGGCTTAAACGGACCCTTCACGGGTACGCCAATGTAGTCGGCTTGGTCTGGCGTGAGCGTCTCAAGCTCCACACCAATCTTCTTCAAATGCAAACGCGCTACCTTCTCGTCGAGATGCTTGGGCAGTACGTATACTTGGTTCTCGTACTTGCTAGAGTTTAACCACAATTCGATCTGCGCAAGCACTTGATTGGTGAACGAATTCGACATCACAAACGATGGGTGTCCAGTGGCACAACCAAGGTTCACCAAGCGCCCCTCGGCTAGAATGATAATTTCCTTGCCGTCCACGTTGTACAAATCAACTTGGGGCTTTACCTCGACCTTCGTCTTGCCGTAGGCCTTGTTCAACCATGCCATGTCGATTTCGTTGTCGAAATGGCCAATGTTGGCAACAATGGTCTTGTCCTTCATAGCGCGGAAGTGGCGCTCCGTAATGATGTTCTTATTGCCCGTGGCTGTAATCACAATGTCGGCCTCCTTGATGGCCTTGTCCATGCGCTTGACGGCATATCCGTCCATAGCCGCTTGCAGAGCACAAATGGGGTCGATTTCCGTGACGATTACCCGGGCGCCTGCGCCACGCAGCGAAGCTGCCGAACCCTTGCCCACATCGCCATATCCTGCCACAACGGCAACCTTGCCAGCCATCATGATATCCGTGGCACGCCGAATGGCGTCAACACAGGATTCCTTGCAGCCGTACTTGTTGTCGAATTTGCTCTTGGTAACGGAGTCGTTGACGTTAATCGCTGGCATTGGCAATGTACCTGCCTTCATACGTTCGTACAGGCGCATCACACCCGTTGTGGTTTCTTCGCTCAATCCACGAATCCCCTCAACGAGGTGCGGATATTTGTCGAACACCATGTTCGTCAAATCGCCGCCGTCGTCCAAAATCATATTTAGCGGACGTCCATCCTTGCCAAAGAACAAGGTCTGCTCGATACACCAGTCAAACTCGTGCTCGTTCATGCCCTTCCAAGCAAACACAGGAATACCTGCCTTGGCAATGGCAGCCGCTGCGTGATCTTGCGTCGAGAAGATGTTGCAGCTACTCCACTGCACTTCGGCACCCAAATCAATCAGCGTCTCAATAAGCACAGCCGTTTGGATGGTCATGTGCAAACATCCAGCAATGCGGGCGCCCTTAAGGGGCTTCTTGCCCTTGTATTCGTCGCGGAGCGACATCAAGCCGGGCATTTCCGCTTCGGCCAGTCGGATTTCCTTGCGGCCCCACTCGGCCAGCGCCATGTCCTTTACCGCATAGGCGCGTGCCTTGTATGCTACGGTTCCCTTCGTTACCGATGCAGGCACGTCTAAGCCCTTGCTCGATCCGTTCTTTGCCGTGCCATTTGTGGCCTTGGCTGTCTTTTTCTTCGTTGTAGTTGCCATTGTAGGGTTGAGAGTTACGTGTGCGTTTGTGATAGGGGGCACCGGTTTACGCTTTGGCGTTATGCCAAGCCCCGCGAAAACAAGTCCGTTAGGTCTAAGCGTTCCCAAGGGAATTCGGCACGGCCAAAATGTCCGTAAGCCGCCGATGCCCGATAGAGCGGAGCGCGAAGCCCAAGCTTGGCAATGATGCCGGCAGGACTTAGGTCGATGTTGTGCGCAATGAAGTCGGCAATAACGCTGTTTGGTACGCTGCTGGTGCCGTTTGTATCGACGTTGATGCTTACGGGTTGAACAACGCCAATGGCGTAGGCCACTTGAATGGTGCACTCGCGAGCGATGCCGGCAGCCACGATGTTCTTGGCAAGGTAGCGTGCAAAGTAGGCCGCAGAGCGGTCGACCTTTGTGGGATCCTTACCCGAAAACGCTCCGCCGCCGTGCGGCGCACGGCCGCCGTAGGTGTCTACGATAATCTTGCGGCCGGTAAGGCCGGTGTCGCCGTGCGGCCCACCAACAACAAACTTACCCGTAGGGTTGACGTGGTAGGCGGTGTCGTTCGACAACAATTGCGCAGGTAGTACCTGCGGCACAACGTATTCGCGTACGTCGCGGTCGATGGTAAAGTGTTCGGCAGCAGCGTCGTGCTGCGTCGACACCACCACAGCAGTAATGCCCAGGATTTCGCCCGCATCGGAATACTTGATGCTAACCTGGGCCTTGGCATCGGGGGCAAGGTATGGCATGCGGCTGTCGCCGGCCTTGCGTAGGTCGGCAAGGCGCTTTACCAAGGCATGCGAAAAGTGAATCGCCGCCGGCATGTAGGACTCGTCGTTGGGCAACACTTGGCGCAGCTCGTTGGTAGCATAGCCGAACATCATACCCTGGTCGCCGGCGCCGCCGGTGTCGACCCCTTGGGCAATATCGGGAGACTGCTTGTTGATGACGTTGATAACGGCACAGGAATCGGCATCGAAGCGGTATTCGGCCTTGGTGTAGCCAATGTCGCGAATAACGCCGCGCACGATGTCGGGCAGGTCGATGTAGGTGTGCGTGGTAATCTCGCCGCCAACCACGATCATACCCGTGGTGGCAAAGCACTCGCAGGCAACACGGCCTGTGGGGTCGGCGCCTAACACGGCGTCGAGGACGGCGTCGGATACCTGGTCGCAGACCTTATCGGGATGGCCTTCGGAAACGGACTCGGATGTAAAGATGTATGTGCTCATGTAACAACGGCAGGTGGAAGAGAGAGCGTAGTCGTACGGTTACTGTGAAAGGCGAACCACCGAGGCGTCGCCAAGATTGATGGTGGCAAAGCGGCCGCTTACTTCGGCATTGTCGCCAATGATACTCGACTCCAACGTGATGTCGCTCACGATGGCATTGTCGCACACGATGCTGTCCCGGATAATGCTATTTCGCACGACCGCCCCTTTCGAGACGGTGGCATTGGGGCCAATAACGCTGTGTTCGACGATAGCTGAAGGGTCGATGTGGGCAGGGGGGACCACAACGCAGCCCGGCGGCGAGGTGGGCTGGGCATTGCGTTTGAGTAGAAATCGATTGGTTTCGAGGAGCGTCTCGGGCTTGCCGCAGTCGTGCCAGCCTTCGACGGTAAAGGTGGTGAACTTCTCGCCGCGATCGACCATAAGTTGGAGCGCGTCGGTAAGCTGGTATTCGCCCTTCGTGCGGATGTCGCTGCTGATAAGGTGGTCGAGACAGTCGCGCAACAGCGAGGGGTTGTTGATGTAATACAGGCCAACGATGGCCATGGTGGAGACGGGCACCTCGGGCTTTTCGACGAGGCGTGTAACGAAGCCACCTTCGGTGACGACGACGCCGAAGCGGCGGGGATCGTCGACGTGTTTGACGCCGAGCGACGAGAACGCCGACGTGTTGAGGACGCTAAGGTCGACGTCGAAGACGGTGTCGCCAAGAATGATCAGAACGGGTTCGGTATTCAGCGACTCGCGCGCCACCCAGATTGCGTGGCCAAGGCCATGCATTTCGTTTTGTTCAACGAAGGTGACGTTAAGCGAATAGGCGGTTCGGACGTACGATTCTACGAGGTCGCCCTTATAGCCCGTGATGATGGTTGCGCTTGTTACGCCTTGCTCGATAAGTGCGTCGAGGATGTGACCAAGGATGGGCTTGCCGGCTACGTTAACCAGCACCTTGGGGAGTGTATGCGTAAAGGGCCGGAGTCGAGTACCGATTCCGGCCACTGGGATGATTGCATGCATGGACGACAAAATTACTGAAGGCGGATGGTCTGACCAGCCTTCAGGACGTCGGTCGACCGCAACGAGCGATTCTTAGCGCGGATAGACTCGACAGACACACCGAACTTATCGGCGATATCGGTTAGAGTGTCGCCACGGCGAACGCGGTACGACTTCGGTGGCCGCTTACCGCTGGCGGGCTGTGCGCTGCCCTTTTGTGGCGATTCGGTGTAGATCTTGAGTTTGGAACCGGCAAAGACGGAGGAGCCAGAAACGACGTCGGCATTCCACCGAACCACATCGGCTTCTTGCACGCCATAGGTGGCGGCAATGGCACTGAGTGATTCACCGCGCTTGACCTTATGGATGGTGGGCTTACCGGTTGGCGTAGCACGCTGGATGGCGGCCACTTCGCTTTTTGCAAGGGAGGTTTCGACGGTGATGGACGTGCCGGCGCGCAGGGAGGCGTTAGAGCGCATGTTGTTGAGCTGCAGGATGCGCTCGGCTGTGGTGCCGTAGAGGTTGGCGATGGAAACGACCGACTCGCCGCGGGTTACGTTATGCTGGACGTTTCGTGTTACGCGAATGCGTTCGACGCCTTGCTGAGGGCGGGCTACATCGGTAACGGCTACAACAAGGGTGTCGCCAATCGTGATCGCGTCGCGGTCGTATGGAATGTCGTTCCAGATGCGCAGGTCGGCAAGGCGCACGCCGTATCGGCGTGCGATGGCCGAGAGGTTGTCGCCTGGTACAACGATGTGGTTCACCGTCGAACTTGCAGATTTAACGGCCGTAGCGGTTGCAGGTGCGGTCGTCGAAGGGTTGTCGTTGGTTGGAGTCACGTCGGCTTGCGCTGTGGCGGGCGACGGCGTCGCTGTGACGGGTTGTCCAGGGGCTGACGGTGTTGTTGCAACTGCAGCCAGCGAAGCGTCTGCCGAGCGGGCCACGACTGGTATACGCAGTGTGCGGCCGCGCTGGAGCTTGGTACGGAATCCCTGCAGGCCATTGATGGTAGCCACATCGGCAGCGGGCACGCCATAGCGTCGTGCAATCGAGGCCAGCGTTTCGCCGCGGTTTACCGTGTGATTGGTCCATGGGCGGCGCTCGTCGTCGGACAACGTCGCAAAGCGTCGTGCAAAGTCTTGCGATGCCCCTTTAGGAATTTTCAGCTTGTAGGGTTGCGACGACGGCGGGGTGCAGTGGCGAACGATTTCGGGGTTGAGGAGCTTGAGGGAGTCAACGGCGATGTCGACGCACGTAGCTAGGGCGCTAATGGTAGTTGGCTCGTCGATGGTAACGACGTCGTACTCATACGGCGGGTGAAACTGAACGGAGTCGTCGACGAAGCCGTATTGGACGCGGTTAACCGTAACGAGAGTGGTGGCGATGTAGAGTGGAACGTAGTTGCGGGTTTCGCGAGGCAGCAGGTCGCGTACTTGCCAGTAGTTGGGGTTCGACAAGCCAGACTTGCGAATGGCGCGGCGTACGTTGCCTTGTCCGCAGTTATATGCTGCCAACGCAAGATGCCAGTCGCCAAACTCGTTGTACAGCATGCGTAGGTAGCGCATAGCGGCCCGGGTCGACTTTTCGGGGTCGCGGCGTTCATCGAGCCAGAAGGAGACGTTCATGTTGAAGTCGCCGGCGGTGGCCTGCATGAACTGCCACAGGCCTACGGCTTTAGCGCGGGAGACGGCATAGGGGTTCATGCCGGACTCCATCATGGCTAGGTGGCCGATTTCTTCGGGCATGTTCTCTTCGCGAGTAATGCGCTTAATCATGTCGAACCAGCGCCCGCTACGTTCGAGCCACTTCTTGAAGAACTTGCGGCCGCGAGCGCCTGTAAGGAATTCGATGTTCTTTTCGACGGATTCGTTCAGGATGAGCGGAATCTGCGTCGAGGGAATAATCTCGGGCATGGGCACGAGCGTCGTGGTAACGGCAACATCGGGCTCGGCTAGGACGCGTTTCGCTGCGCGGTCGACTTCTTCGTAGATACGATTGCGAAGGATAAAGACGCTAGAGTTCTCGTCGAGGTCGTTGATGTTGCGGATGTACGTTTCGTAATCCTCGATGATGGACTGTGCCAGGTCGGTGAAGTCGGCATTCTCTTCAATGCGCGGAAAGCTGGCAAGGTCGTTAAGAATTTCGATGGCACGCTCGAACTCGCGGGCTGCATTGGTGGTGTCCTTACTTTCGATGGACGTGATGGCCTTGAGGTAGCGTTTGCGGGCGAACTCAAGCTGTTCGATTACGCCTTCATCCCACGTGGCTACGGAAGCACCCGCGGCACTGTCGTCGAGATCGGAGAATTCGTCAGGAAAAACCTGCTTGGTTTGCTTAGGTTGCGCGCCAGTAGTTGCAGTCTGGGCATATGCGCCGGGGGCGGCGGCCACGGCAGCGCCGACGGCAAGAGCGACGGCGAACCGCACCACCCAGGGGAGACGAGCAGGGCTCGTATGCATGGAGCTCCTCCGGAGTTGGTGGTTGATACTGTGGTCGTAAGGCGGCAATATAGCCCTTTTGCGTTTGTTAGGCAAACGCACCTAAGCCGAAATGGAGAAAGAACTAAGCAGTTATGGCGCAGCTTCGGACACGATAAAGCTCCAACGCGGCAAGGCAACACGCTGTGGACCGGCGCCTTGGGGAACGATAACGCTGCCAAGGTATCGGCCCACGACGTCGTAGGCGTTGAAATGGCGCGGACGATCGGACGCATCAATGATGGTAAGGTATCCGTCAGCCACGAGCCACGACGTGTTGGTCGTGCTTTCGTGGACCGACAGAGGGCCTTCTTCGATGCGTCCCATGCGGTTGAGCGTCTTACCCGCCAGCTCTTCGCCATTGGCGTCGTACCACGGCACGGTGAACAGCATGTTGTTCGTTGGCATTTCTCCTTGGCGAACGGGCCCGTTATTGCCATGAGGGTTCCGATACATCCACACGATGGTACTGTCGGGCGTTACCTCGTACAGCGTACCTTGGTTGCCTAGGCAAATCAGGGTGTTGCCATTTGGTAGGCGATCGGCGCCACTTACGTTGGGGGCAAAAAACTGCTGCACAGACTGCCGAGGGTCGTAGCGCCATGTGGGCTCGGGCGGGTCAAAGGCAAACGGCACAGCGGGTACAATGTAGTTGCCTTCGGCATCAAGGGGCGGCGTGATTTCTTCGACCGACGACGTGAAGGGCGGCATAGAGCCACGACCAACGTTGTTACTGAAGATGGTGATGTTGCCCTCACCTGGACGCCCAGGGCGCACCCACTGGGCATTATGCTGGTACCAGATCCGTTGGTCGTTGGGGATGCCACGACCGTAGTTTTGAGGGTTACCCCAACGGTAGACGATGCGGCCAGTGGAACGGCTGATGATGAGGATTTCGCTAAGGTTGCGCACGCTGAGAGCGATTTCGTCTCTCTCGGGATGATAATCCACTCCATTGGCATGTAGCCAATCTTGGTTCTGCAAACCACGGTACATGTCAATCTTGTCCCAGTTCTCTTCGATAACGCCGTATGTAGGCGCCCCAAGAACCCGGTCTTGAACGGCGTTTTCGAGGGCGCTCCAGCGCCATACGATTTCGCCGCCCACAGGCCGTGTTGGTCGAATCTCAACGATAACTTCGTCGAGCACGAAGGGGGCCGACATCGACGCTGCTTCACGTCCAAGGGCAACCATTCTTGCTGATGGTATGCGCTGCCACAGCAGCGCTAGAACGTTGCCGTTGGGCAGCATCGTTACGTCATGGTGCAGGCGCATCGTATCGTTGGCCAGCTCGAACGTCCACGTCAAGTTACCGTCCCAGTCATACTCTTCCAGGATGCCACCGGCGCCCCCTACGTCAAGGGGCCTCGGAGTATTGGGGTTGCCGGTACGAAGCAGGCGTCCGCCGGGAAGCAGCATGGCTGCCTGACCCGGGCGATAAGCCGACGTCCACGTACGAACGGCATATCCTTCGTTATCGATGAGGTAGGTAACCGAGCCGGCTACGGGTGCTAGTAGGCGATAGCCGTTGGAAACTCGTGCGGGGTCGCGTTGAAGTACCCCAACGGTTTGGGCCGATGTAACCCATGTGCACTGAATGACGACCAAGAGAACGGCGATGACGTACATGAATGTGTATGCAGGTATTAGTAGCGGAACGATGCAGCTGCGCCGGTAGCCGCGGGCATGCGCGATGCGGGAAGAACCATGACGGTGCCGCGTCGGCGCAGAACAGCTTCGGCGATGTCGTCGAGAACATCGTCGATATCGGGGTGGTTGAGTGGTGCTGGCTCGACGGCGCCAGATTCGGGATCGAGGCGCCCAGGAACGGTTTTACCTGCTTCGACGAGGAGCGTATCGATGCGGCCATGGATGGCCGCGGTGGCTATCTGGTTGAGATCGGTGCTGCCGTTGCCGTGGGCGATGGCGTTGGCCACGACGTCGGCCACGCGTTGGAGGCGGGCGTCGTGATCGGGCTCGACGATGTCCCAAGCGCGCTGTGCAAGCACGTCGTGCGACATCGACTCGGGGTTAGTGTCGATGCCATTGGGCATAACGTGCGGGTTGTGCGACACCTTGCGGAACAGCGCCTGGTGCTCGGGCAGGGCGGCTAGCATTAGGGGTAGGCCCGTGGGGCGGGAGTGGTGTTCCAAGATGGCGCGATCGACGGCGCGGAAGTAGCGTTCGGTATCGACATCGGGGGTTTCGGGATGCTGACCGTCAACGGGTTCGCTGGCCGTGATTCCAGCGTCCATCGTTAGCGGCACATCGGGATGTGTGTCGATGGCATCCAATCCGTTGCGATCTCCGCCGTAGAGGATGATTCCCTTGCGAGTAATGGCGAGCACGTGATAACGGTCTGTGGACTGGAAGACCTGAAGCAAGGGCTTCACGTGGTAGCTCTCGGCAACGACGGCAACTTCGGGAACGGGCTGGCGCAGGCGGAATGTGCGAAAGGCGCCCACGGTGCCAAGCACGGCAAGACCATCAAGAGTGCGTTGCCAGAACTTCTCGTTGGCAGCGAGTTCGCGAAATGGCTTCATGATGGCGTCGACGCCGTCGGGGTAAAATGCCTGGAGAAGCGACTGCTCTGCCTCGCGGAGCAAATTGCGAAAGCGAATAGGGTCCTGCTGCCGGTCGGGCTGGTGGCGATGCGTGGGTAGGTATATGGACACGCAGGGCGAGTTCTGTTGCTCGAGTAGGGTGGCGAGCGCTGAGTTTACAAAGGGCTTCATAATGCGTCCGATTGGTGGTGAGGTCGAAAGCGTACTGGCGGCAATATGAGGAAAAATACGCAAAGCAGGAGGTGGACCATTACGCTATCCACGCCTGCGTTGGGTGTCGCTAGGTACCGTCTCGAAGCGCCTGCAACACGTCGTCGACTGGTGTCGATTCGAATCGTTGCCCCAACTGCGCAATACGTCGATACACTTCGGCAGCAGCGCGGTGGAAACCTTCGGGCTGGTTGACGGCCGCAAAGGTGTCGGCAATCTCATGCATCTCGCCTTCGAAGCGCCAGGCCTTGCGCGGAGCGTTTTGCAGGCGGCGTTCGACGCTTGCATCGAGTCCTGATCCTTCTGCGTGCCAGCGCTGCATGAGTACGTCGTACACTCCGTAGGCGGAAGCCGTAGCGGCAATGGATGCCAGCAGTGCTGTGGAGCCCTTGGTGTAGGCGGCGTAGCACATTTTGAGCGCCGAGGCGTCGCCCACGTTGTCGGAAACAGTAATGACGTCAAGTGGGCCGCCTTGTAGAACAGACGTTACCTCTGTGGCATGAGGGCCCGACAGGTAGAGGCATGACTCACCGCGCTCCTTGGGCGGAACACCTACGATGCCGCCGTCGAGAAACGTCGCGCCTGTGGCTTCGACGATGCCCCTTATTTGATGCGTACGTTGAGGTGAAATGGCATTGGCATCAAGGTAGATGCCGGCAAATCCGAATGAGGCAACGTGGGATGCGACGTCGATAGCCGACGCTGGGGGACATACGGCAACAACCATCGTCGAGCCGTCGAGTGCAGCTTGCAGAGTGGAGAATACATCGAAGCCGGCACTCATAGCGCGCTCATGGGTTGCTGCGCGGCGGTGGGCAGAAACCCAGCGCACAGTATGTCCAGAGTTGCGAAACAGGGTGCCAACAGCAGTGCCCATGGCACCTGGATGGAGGAGGGTGATGGTGTGATACATGTGGCAAGCTAGCTCGTGGCTAAGAAACGGTAATCACACATCCTATGACAAGTAGTGAACATAAGGGATCGTCGTCGAGTCGTTATGAGATCTGTAACGAAATGGAATGGACGTGGAATCATGGCGCAGACTGGCCACAATACAAGTTGGAGATTGCCATGAACCGCATATGTATTTTCCTGATTCTCATTGTCGCTGCTGTTGTTACTCTCGATGCACAGCCGAATGGACAGAATTGGATTCCACTCGATATGCTTGGCACAGCAACGTATCGCGGTCAAATCGGCGGCCTATATCCAGATGGACAGAATGTACCTCCCATTGCTCATCAGAGGGCACTAGAGGCCGAAACTCGTCGCATCGTTCCGGTCGATGCACTAGGCCGAATAGACTTCAGCGGAAAAATCGGATTTATCTGTTTGGGGGCGTCAAACCTTAAACAAGAATTTCCCGCCGTTGTATCACAATTACAACGACATCCTAGTATTCGCCCACATCTTGTATTTGTGAATGGGGCACAGGGAGGCATGTCGCTTGAAAAAATGATTGATACGGTTGATCCCCGATACTGGGAGAACGAGGTAGATCGAGCGATTGAACGGGCTGGGCTTACGCATCAGCAAGTACGAGTGGTTTGGCTCAAGACCAGCTTGCTACAGGGGCGTGGCGACACTCTCACGTTCGAACATGCAGTTTCTACAGGTGTTGAGCGCTATGTTCAGCTCATGCACATCATCGCGGCCAAACTGCCCAACGTTGCCATCGTATATGGCTTCGGCAGAAACTCGACGGCCTACGTGGATACGACGGATGGTAACAGGTTGAGTCATCTTGAACCACGCGCATACTACGAAGGTTGGATCTGGAAACGACTTGTCGAGCTACAGATACAGGGAGACGAGCGATTCGTATGGACGCAGCCACAACGACGTATGCCGTTGCTTACGTGGGGGGCGTACATGTGGACGGCTCCGCCGAGTGCCAACACGTTTGGGCACGTGTGGCTAGCCGAGGATGTCGTTGACGACGGTCTTCATCCCTCGGCGCAGGGCGAGGCGAAAATTGGACGTCTCATCTCGAATTGGTTTACTCAAGACACATGGGCCCGGCAGTGGGTGCTTGCACAGAATCCTGTCGCGAGCGTTGACGAAGCTGTTGTTGAGCTTACCACGACCCCTCGCATGTTTGATATGCTGGGACGCGAAGTAACGAGCGCCACGGTGTCAGGAGCCTATTTCAAAGTTTGGCTCGAAGGTGGTCGGCACCGAGTCGAGCGCATTGTTGTGCCATGAGGTAAAGCTCGACGGTCCCAGCTTACCGACGTTTGGGAATTGAAGTGGTGTAGATAACGCTTCCAGTTCCATCCACAAAGCGAACTGTTAGTAGCGTGGGCGAGGCGGTGACCGTGGCAAATCCTGGAACACTTCGAGCGAAGCGAGTCTCGGGGATGTTGCCGGTCTTACGGACTTCCGACCCTGCACCACTAACGAACGAATGTACTCCAGTGTCGTCGACGTGATGTTGCAGGTCGTGTTCGTGTCCTGCGAAGTAGGCGTCGACACGATGCTTGGCAAATAGACTCTTGAATGACCGCAGCATGTCGCCGGTTTTGCCCTTGCGCTTTCCGCCTGTGTACATCGGATGGTGGCCGATGACAATCTTCCATGTGGCCTTTGAGCTCGTAAGAACGCTGTCGATGTAGCGCTTCTGTCGCGACGTGTCCTGCGTGGCTACATCGCCATATTCACCGGCAGGTGCTGCGAGATAGTCGGTTTGGAATGGATTCGTGTCGATCACCAAGAGTAGCACCGACACGCTGGCGTCATCTTCATCTTCGACGAAGGTCGTATCGAAGTATCGCGCAGGCATCGTCCAACGACGGCTAACGTCTGTGTAGTCGATTTGCGCCTGAACGTTGCCGTGATAGTCGTGATTGCCTAGGGCAACAATCCACGGCACGTGCAGACTGTGGGCTGTGTAGATATCTTCGAACGAGACCTTCCACGCATGATCGCGAACACTTTGTACTCCGTCGGGATAGAAGTTGTCGCCAACGGATACAACAGCAACAGGATCAAGGTGAACGGCCGCCGAGTCCATGGCGCGGGCAACATCGCGCTGATTGTGTTCGCCATGGCGGCCCCAGTCGCCGACGACGAGAATGGAGAGCGAAGTGTCGGGCACGGTAATCGTGCGAATGCTCTGTCCCACAAGTGGGACAGAGCATAGGCAAATGAGCAGCGTAGCGATGAGATTTGTATGAATCATAGATCGTATTTCACGCCGGCTTGGAAGCGAGCGTTGTAGAACTCCGCTTGTGCGACGCGCGAGGAGATACCTTGGAAGTAGCGGAGCGGTTGATTGGTAAGGTTGTTGGCGTCGACAAAGATGCGCAGCGAAGACGTTACCGCATATGATGCATTGGCGTCGACGAATAGCTGTGTGTCGTAGTAGCGGTCGTTGAATGCCTTATCTCCATACTCGTCGATGTAGTCGCTCGTATAGTTGGCTGCTAGGCGAACAGTAAGCCCACTCCACTCATACGACAGCGATGCGTTAAGACTGTGGTTTGGGTTGCCTGTGAGTGGTAGTTCTTCTGTTTCGCGACCCTCGACACCGGTTACCGATGAGGTTGCGTAGGTGTAGTTGAAATAGACGCTTAGTCCGGAGAGCATTCCTGGCAAGAAGTCGAGCTGGCGTTGGAACGCCACTTCGGCGCCGAAGAGTGATGCCGTTGCCCCATTCTGAGGGCGTGTATACCGACGGAATGTCTGTCCAGAAACAGGATCAAGGTAGTTGGTTTGTGTGCGATTGAAGATGAAGTTCGACAGATTCTTTTGGAAGATGCCGGCCGACACGATACCGACGGTTTCGAAGTAATACTCGGCCATCAGGTCAAGGTTGATACTGGTGGTTGGCTTGAGATCGGGGTTGCCTTCATCCAGGTCGCCGTCGTCGATAGCCACGATGCGATAGGGAACCAGGTCGAAGTAGTTTGGACGTGCCATACCAGTGGTAGCGGCTGCGCGCAGGATGAGGTCAGAGCTTGCCTTGTACTTAAGATTGATGCTAGGCAGGATGTTTGTGTACGACGAGGTGTTGCTTGTTGGCGTAACCGTTTCGTCGTCAACGTTAAACTGGTTGCCATTGTATTCGTTAGCTGTGGCTTCGAATCGTACACCGGCAACGGCTTCTAGTTTTTCGCCTATTTGCTGTTCAACCATAACGTAGCCAGCATAGATGGCTTCGGAGGCCGTAAAATTGCCCGCGGCATATTCTTCCAGAAGGTCTGTTTCGTCGAACTGACCACGATCCGTTAGGTTAAGGCCACCCAGGTGAATGCGGTCGGTGAATCGTCCGATGCGATATGGACCTGCCAAGTAGTTCTCCTTTGTTAGGTCGGCGAGCGGCTGTTGGCCAAGATTGTTAAGTGTTGTGTTTGCATCGGTTGCTTCATATTCGAAGAAGTTGTTCGCCCGATTTTTGGTTTTAGTACGGATACGGCCACCTGCCTTCACGATGTTTGCATAGTCGCCTTCGAGCCAGTTAAACGACACGTCGAAGCGACCGTTACGGTCGATGTCTTCGGTAAAGCCGTTCTCCTCTGTTAGCTCGTGGAACCGGAAGTCGTTGACATCCGAGCCCGAGATTTCCGTAATGATGGGTTGCGACGGGTCGGCGATGTTGCGCTGCGTGATGGCAGTGCGTGTTCGGAATTGTATGTAGCGTTCGTTCGGGCGCTCTTCGGAGGCGCGTGCAAGGGTGCCGCTCCACGTAAGCCGAACGGCGTTGGCAATGGTGTGCTCGCCGGAGAGCGTGACGTTATATGCGCGTTGGTCCTCGAGACGCGTGGCACCGGCAGGGTCGCCGTTTATGCCACCCTTCGTCTGACGACGAATTTGTGTTTCGTCCGAATCCTCTTCAAAGATGTAGCGAAGGCGGTAACGGTTTTCCCAGTCATCACGGTGGTTGTAGATGGTTGATAGGCGGATGACGTTACTTGGATCGAGGCGGTAGTCTAGGCCGGCCGAGACCGAACGGCGAATGCGGCGGACTTCGTACTGGCGCACTTCAAACTCCTCAAGAAAGACGCCGTTTGCGCCCTCGTTCCAGATGCCTTCGATGTTGTCGGACCCTAGCCAGTGGTCGAAGTACGAACCACTAAACACCACGCCGAGTTTGTCGTCAAGCAGACGTGTGGCGCCAATAAACGCACCGTTCACCATAGGCATTCCGGCTAGCAGGTTGTAGCCCGAGCCAAGGGTCACCGAAGCACGGTTCCCGGTTGCAGCGTCGCGTGTAACGAGGTTGACGGCGCCGCCGATGGCGTCGGCGTCCATATCTGGCGTAAGCGTCTTGTTGACTTCGATGGCACGAACCATGTCGGCCGGAATAAGGTCAAGCTGAACGGAACGATTTTCGGCTTCGGCCGACGGAATGCGTTCGCCGTTAATCATCACGCTGTTAAGCTGTCCCGGCGTACCTCGAATCAACCCAAAGCGCGCTTCGCCTTGGTCGTACTGTACAGCAATCCCAGGGATGCGCTTCATAGCATCGCCAATGTTCTGATCGGGAAAGCGGCCGATTTGGTCGGCTGAAACGATGTTGGCTACATTGCCACCAGCACGCTGCTGATTGAGTGCACGGGCTTGGCCACGACCAAGCTCTCCATAGACGGTGACGGCTTCGGAGCTAATCGTGGCGCTGTTTAGGCGAACCGTAAGAAACGGAGTCGATTTCGAAACGGCAACGTCTATGGTATCTGGCTGATATCCGATACTTGAGATACGAAGGCGTACGCTGCCATCGGCAACATCTAGGAGGGTGAATTTGCCGTCGTTGCGGGTAAACGTACCCCGCTTACCGCCAAGCGTCTGAACAGCAGCGCCCGGAATGGGTACACCAGACCCCGCATCGATAACTTGACCGTTGATAGCGCCAGCTGCAACTCCAGCTTGGCCGACCGATGTTGCAATCACGATGAGTGCAAATGCCGTCACAATGTTCTTCATGAAAATCCCTTGGTTTACGATGGTGCAAACCTCGGTGTGCGGCATTGCCAGTCTGTGACGTTACTGTTGCCTTTCTGTGATGGGCTGTTTCTATACGGTAATGCTGCGACGTCTCGTTAGCCAACGGTCGATGTCGGTTGTAACGCGGTGCGCACGGTCGGACGGATGGTCAACGCCGTTCTGCATTGCCGCGAACACAAGGTCGATCTCTCGCTGAATGTTGGCAGAGTCTTTTGCGATGGACGTTAGGCAATGCAGTAACGACCGCATAAATGGCCGGTCGGCGAGTGTTGGCTTTAGCGCCCGTTCCAAAGCACGCAATCGATATAACGCGGGCTCCTTATCGCCTGCATCAATAAGGGCGAGAATCTCGATCAATCGTGGTGCGGTGTAATGTGTCTCTGGAAGCCCGTGTTCGTCGAGGAGTGTGCGAACGGTTGCCAGTGCAAGGTCGGGCTTGCCTTCCTGAAGGTAGGCCGAGGCGCTAAGCAAGCGCCAAGTTCGATACACAGCCGGACCGTTCACAGGGTGCTTCATTATGCCATGCGTAACGGCGGCCTCTGCGGCTATCACCGAAGCAGCGTTCCCATCGATGAGGTCGAGGTACATTGCCGCACGCATGTCGTTATACCACAGTTCATCAAGAAGTCGAGGACTGTCTGTTTGTAGACGGCGTAACAACCGCAGCGCAGCACGGCCCGACGTTGTGTCTCGACGCATGATATGCGTCGTAAGGACGTTGGCCATCACGGTGATTGCTACGTCTTCGACAAGGAACACGTCGTTGTGTTCAATGATGCGCACCATCTCTGCAAGCTCTTCATCTTGCTGGTCGTAGTTCCCTAAGAAGTGATTTGCCATTGCCCGTACGTGGTGCCGCCAGAAGCGAACTCGAACGTGGTCCGTCTCCAAAGACTGCGTGACGATAGGAAGCTCAAGGATTTCCTTTGCTTTCGTTGCCCTATCCGGAGCATGGATAGCCGCCATCAGGCTTGAACTCGCATGACTAAGCATACCAACATCATAGGCGATTCGCAGGTAGAACAATCGACGCTGCGTGAGATCTTGAACCGTCGGCGCATTCGACGATGGCGTAAACCGACGCAAGACTCGAATCATGGCTCCACAAACATCCACGTGTTGTGTAAAGAGATGCGAGCGCTCGCAACGATCGTATGCGTTCGCAAGGCGCTCCCACGTCTCGCTGAATAACTCGCGCTCCTCGAGTACTAACGCCTCTTGCATGATGATCGACACCACTCTACGATCGGACGTGTCGTGATTGATGCCTGCAAGAGTGCGAACGATACTGTCGAATAACAGCCGTTTTAACTGTGAACCACCACCTGGTTGCTTTCGCAGAAACGACGTTATGGCCTCGTCGGAAGCCGCTCGTGCCGATGCTAGGCAATCGAATAGTGCTAGCATTGCTCCTGGACGTCGACCCAATGGCCGAGCTAGGGCCTTTCGTACAAAGCCCTTCTCGGTAGCACTTAAGCTCGCAATCAGGTCAAACGTTGAGTTTTTCGGATGCCGTCCCATCAAAGGCAACTTCTCCAAAACTTGAGAAATCACCAAATCTTGGTTGGGGTGCCCGGGAACGACGCGGTAAGTTGTCAACGTTTCGAACCACATCGTCCCACGTTTCATCCCAAGGTACAATCATGAACACGCTTCTGTCTGGCCTGCTTCTGTTTTGCGCAATCGCTGTGCAAGCACAAGAGTTTAATGCCACAGGTATGTTGCGCTCGCTGAGCGCAAACCGTCTTGTCTGGGTAGAGCAACTATCTGCTGGTGATCCAGGCAATCTTCTTTCGGCCCAAATCACACCACAAACGGTGTTTGAAGGCTGCTCCCCCGAGACTGTTGTAAGGGGCGCTGCTGTTGCTGTGGCGTTTACAAGTGATTCGGCAGGCGAACGAACGGCGCAGCGAGTGCTGTTTCGAACCTGCCGCGAAGTTGTATCAATGAGCGGCGTTGTGTTGCGTGTCGACGGCGAAACGCTTGTGGCTCGCAACCAGACGTGGGATGCACCCTTCCCGCTAGGAAGCGAAGTGCGCATTACGATCGATCCAGAAGGACAGGCAGTACGTTGCTCGAACGAGCCGATGATGCTTGCCGACCTGACTCCAGGCGCAATGTTTGTAGCAAGCGGTGAAGTCGGCGCCGATGGCGCCTCCGTGCGCGCCGTGTATTTCGCAACAACCGACGACTGCCCCTTAACCACCTATGTTGAAGGTGTTGTTGATGGTCGGAGCGATACGTCGCTCATGGTATCAAGTGCTGTTGCGGGTTCGTTTGAAGCTGTGGTACCAATATCCGACAATGGTACAGGTGAGCGCAATCCTGAGCTGTTGGGCCTAACAACATGTATTGGTGAGCCGGTTGCATGGACGCAGATTGCTGCTGGCGACACGGTACAGGTACTTGTGACGCTCTACAACGATGGACGCGCAGATCTAGGCGGATTGACACTGCTGTCGAGATGTCCGATCGACGAGCCCCCATTTGGCCGCGTTACCGGCGTGGAGGGTGTTTTAGAGATATCGACTCCGGATTCTCTCGTTGTTAGAACCAAGCGCGGTATCAGCGTTACGATATTGATAGATGCGGCGGCGTTCTTTGGCGACTGTGCAGGACGCGCCGTAGAACGATCCTCGATTCCACTTGGAGCTGATGTTCGCATAACAGCGAGTCGGAGCGGCGGTGCTCTAACGCTGTTGTACGGATTCGACGTGTCATCGTGCTCGACAACGGTTGTTAATGCAATTGTGGAAAGCAACACCGACAGTCAATGGACGATTCGAACCGAGAGCGGAAGAAGCGCAGAGATTCTCATTGATGGGAAGACGAAGATCATTGATTGCGCAGGACGAGAACGGCAGGCCGGCGACACGCGATTCCCCGAAAAGCGAGTACGTGTTGCGTTAGATGTAAGCCAACAACCCGCGGTGGCACAAGTGCTCGAGGTTGAAGCGGATTGTCCGTGGCTTGTTAATGCAAGCGGTGTGATTAACGCCATTTCCGACACTGCTGTGGAGATCGACACGATGGGTTTTGAGGTGATACTTGATCGTGCCTCGACATTTTTCGTTGACGCCGATGGTATCAGTGTCTCGTGGGATCAGTTGCAAGTAGGACAAAACGTCTGCATGCAGTATACCGTGTTACCAGGTCTACCAGATCCGATTCGGGCAATTGTTCTTGTGGGAACGTCCTGCACTGGCGAGACAGGAGCTGTACCACTCATTGCCAGTGGCATTGTACTGGAGAACGATGGCACCGAAATGGTTGTAAGATCCAAGGGCGAAGACGTTGCCTTTGCCGTCACAGATAACACATCGGTTACGGGAGCACCAACAACAGCATCCGTTGCCGTTGGATCCGCTGTCAAGGTTACGAGTACCGAACGGCTGAGGAGTTTGGAGCCCGTAGCGTCGATGATCGAAGTGCTAACTGCGACGTCAGTCCAAGAAAACATCAGTGAAGAACAGCCCGTGCTTTTATGGCCTAACCCGGCGTCGACGTACCTGCAGGTTGGTAGGGATGATGTTGTTGAAGTCGCTCTTGTGGACGTCACAGGCCGACGGGTGTTATCGACAACACAGGCGACCTTCGACGTATCTACCGTTGCAACAGGAATGTACCTTGCACAATGCCGCCTGTTGAACGGCAGCGTTGTAATGCAAATGGTTGGTATTGCTAGGTAGTACCTACCGCGCCAAATATCCGCCATCGATGGCGTAATAGTTGCCCGTCATAAAGGACGCCTTGGATGAAGCCAGGAAGAGGATGAGCTCTGCCACCTCTTCGGGTCTTCCAAGGCGTCCGACAGGGTGCATAGCCACAATGGCGGCTGCCATGGCGGGATCGGCCGTAACACCGCTAATCATAGGTGTTTCGATGAAGGCGGGTCCGATAACGTTAACACGGATTCCCTCGGCAGCATGGTCGAGCGCGGCAGCGCGAGTAAGTCCCACTAGGCCGTGTTTTGCGGCAACGTAGGCCGGTGCCCCCTGGAAGGCAACCTGGCCGAGGATGGAGGAGACGTTGACGATAGAGCCGCCGCCTGATGCACGCATGGCTGGGATTTGGGCCTGCATGCCTAGCAATACGCCGGTAAGGTTAACGGCGATGACGGTGTTCCAGGATTCGATGGGATAGTCGGCAGTCTGTGCCAGTTCGCCGCCTATGCCGGCATTGTTGACGGCAGCGTCGAGGCGTCCGAACGTGGACGTTGCAAGCGTAACAGCCGCATGGTTATGGTCGGCGCGCGACACATCGCAATGGATGAAGACGGCACGACTGCCATCGGGCGACAGTGCTGAGGCAAGGGCCTGGCCATCGGCGTCGTTGACATCGGCAATAACGACGTTCCATCCATTTTGGATGAACGCTTCCGCTGCGGCTTTGCCGATTCCCGACGAGGCGCCGGTGACGAGGGCTACTGGAGTTTGATTCATGGTTGAAGGACGTAGAATGAAGGACGTTGCTGAACATGCAAGATAGTCTGCACGGGGCAAAATTGAAATGACCGATGTCAGGGTATGGTTAGAAGTGCTTCTGACAAGGCCGCGATAGTGAAACGAGCGATTCGGGTGATTGAAGACGTTTATAAAACCTTTATAGAAGCTTCAATAGTATAACGATCTGATGTGTCGTTAGAAGAAGTCAACGAAGATGTCGCCGTGAAGCTTCCGCTCGCGCCCCCTACCATAGAATCGTGGCTGAAATCCAATGAGCTAGGGGCGATGTTGCGGATATTTGACCTGCTTGTAAAATGGTGTTGGAGTAGACACGAACGGGCGATAAATCCGTTGGGACACACTGTGGCGCCGACAGCTGCCTGAGGGTGCCTCCTCTATGGAGTGGTGGATGACGACAAAATTGGCCCGCCTTACCTTGCTCGACAGTCAACAATCTGGACGTTCGCTGCACTTTTTTGCTCCTAACAATGTTCTGGCGCGTTTGCAGCGCTAATGCCATCACGCCACATCCCCCCCAGTCGTCGTCCAACGAAAACCTGCCCAGTATGCCAACGCCCCTTTTCATGGCGTAAGAAGTGGGAGCGTATGTGGGAGCACGTACGCTACTGCAGTGACGCCTGCCGCAAGCGAAAGGGGTTAGCCGGAGGTACCACATGACGACGATTCACTGGTTTCGCAACGACCTACGCCTGCACGACCACCGCGTGCTGGGTGCATTGCCTGCCGAGGTTACGTCGCTACTGTGCCTTTATATCCTCGACGATCGTCAATGGCACGAATTACCGCTTGGTTTTTCCAAGACGGGCCCGTTTCGCTCGAAATTTCTTGCCGAAACGCTCCGTCAACTCGACACAGAGCTGCGTGATCGTGGCAACCAACTTGTTGTGTGCGTCGGCAATCCTGCAACAGTATTGGCGCAGATCGTTGGCCAGATAACAGCGTCGTATATCACCACGGATTCCGAAGTCACAACCGAAGAACTGACTACCGACGAAGAAGTTCAAACCGCTATCGGCGTGCCCCTGCATCGGGCATGGTCGCGCACGCTGATTCATCCAGACGACCTGCCGCAGCCGCCGTTGCGTATGTCCGATACGTTCACAACGTGGCGTAAGGACGTCGAACGCAACCTGCGTGTGCGCGCCGAATATCCCACACCGCAGGTGCTGCCGCCGCCACCGGCGGCCTTTGCCGATGCCCCTTTTCAGCTAGATTGGTTAGAGGCGCATGGTGCAGGAGTCGCCGTTGTGGATGAGCGCTCTGCCTTTCCGTTTTGTGGTGGAGAAACTGCCGCTCTCGCCCGCTTGGACCACTACCTGTGGAACAGCAAGGCGATTGCCACCTACAAGGAAACGCGAAATGGTTTGATAGGCACAGACTATTCGTCCAAGTTTTCGGCATGGCTCGCCTTGGGGGCCATTTCGCCTCGTCGTATCTACCACGAGGTGCGCCGATTCGAACGCCAAGTAACTTCCAACCAAAGCACGTACTGGCTAATATTCGAGCTATTGTGGCGCGACTTCTTCCGCTTTACCGCCATAAAACAAGGGCCACGCCTATTTCATCGCAAAGGTATGAAGGGGGCACCGACGCACTGGCGGCACGATGTTGCCACGTTCGACGCATGGCGTCGTGGAACCACGGGTAACGACTTCGTGGACGCCAACATGCGCGAGTTGCTGTTAACGGGGTGGATGAGTAATCGCGGACGCCAGAACGTGGCTTCGTGGCTTACCAAGGCCAAACACATCGACTGGCGCTGGGGCGCTGCATGGTTCGAGCATGCCTTGGTAGACTATGACGTGTGCAGTAATTGGGGAAATTGGGCCTACGTTGCCGGTGTTGGTAACGATTTACGCGTAGACAGGTTCTTCAATACTTCAAAACAAGCCGATACCTACGATACCGACGGTTCCTACCGACGCCTTTGGCTGAGGTGACATCTATTGTTGGTTCGTATGTTCGTGCTCCCGTAACGTACCCCCTAAGGAGACCTACATGCGCTGGACCCTATTCCTGCTTGCCGTTATTACCATTGGCTTGGCTAGCTGTAAGCCGTCGACCGAACCGCTAGACGACGCCGCAAGCACAATTACGGCTACCATTGTGGGCCAGGTTAGTGGCGACGATGGCATGCCCATTAGCAGCGCTGCTGTCTCGGGCTATGGCACCACCACAATGACGAACGACCGCGGCGTGTTTATTCTACGCAACATTGTTGTTCCGCGCACACGTAGCGTTGTTACCGTGCGAAAACCAGGCTACTTCACTGGCGCACGCGCTGTGGTACCCAACCCGAATGGGGGCACACCGATGCGGATAACGTTGCAGACGTTAGGCACGGCGCAGACGTTCTCTGCTACCACTGGCGGTGCCGTTGCCGTTGGCGATGCCTCGGTGGCCATTCCCGGGTCGGCCATTGTTACTGCGGCGGGCACAGCATATTCCGGCATCGTGCGCGCTTATGTGCGCTACCAAGACCCTACGCGGCCAAACTTCTATGATTCGTTCTCGGGCGACATGTCGGCTCGCCGCACCGACGGCTCTACCGTTGAATTGTATTCGTATGGTGTGCTTCGTGTAGTGCTGCAAGGCACTTCCGGCGAAGCGCTGAACCTTGCACCGGGCAGCGCCGCTACGCTGCGCTTCCCTGCAGTTGACGCCACGGAACCATCGGTGCCCCTTTGGCATTTCGACGAAACGCAGGGCATATGGGTAGAAGAAGGCAGTGCTACGCGCCAAGGTGGGTTTTACGTTGGCACGGTAACGCACTTTACCGACTGGAATCTCGACCGGCCCGATTCGCGCGTGGCCTTTATCGAAGGGCGTGTAACGTGCGGAGAAAACACACCGCTGACTGGGTTGCCTGTGCGTGTGGGACAGCGCCGAGCAATAACCGACGATCAGGGCGTATATCGCGCAAGAGTACCGGCCGACGTTGCCTTTACCGTCGAGGTTAATGATACCCTCCTGGATATTTCTACCCCGGCAGTTCCTGTTTCGGGCATAGCCGAGGGCACGACGCGAACGCTGGACATTAGCGCCCCCTGCCCTGCCAGCGTAACGGTGCGTATACTGGACTGCAACGACCAGCCCACCAGTGGCATCGTATACCTCAACTCGCCCGGTAGTCGCGTTATTGTTGCCACTACCACTGGCAATGCTGTAACCCTTGTGGTTCCTAGAGGGCGGCCGTTTACACTTTCGGGGCACACCTACGACGGTAGAACGTTCGACGATGTGGACGTGCCAGCACTTACGGCTGGCCAGCAGTACAACGCCGGCGACGTGCGGGCGTGCTCCGGCGTGGTAACGCCGTTTGTTGATGTTCCACTTCCAGGTTTTCAGGGAGTAACGGGCATGGCCTTGAGCAGCGACGGCAGCATGGTTGTCGTTGTATCAAGGGGCGGCGCACAGTCAACAGTTCGCGCCGTGACCGTAGCGACGGGAGCTACGCGCTGGGAGCTGACGATGCCTATGCCTGGACAGGGGAATGACAATTATCCAACGGCTGCCCTGCGCTTCGTTGCCTCCGACACACGGATAGGCATCGTGTGGCGTGGCGGATGCGCTGTGCTTGATGCAGCAACTGGGACGGTAATCCGCGAAGTCTCCGAAGCGAGTAGCGTCTTTGATGTTAGCGCGGACGGTCAGCGTCTGCTTGCGCTTCGCACGCCAGGTGATAGACTAACAACCTATGCTGTAGAATCCGGGGCCGAGTTAGGAACCGTAACGCTTGCCACGCCAGTAGCAATGGCAACATCGATGCGCGCCACTTCTGACGGACTCGTGACTATTCAGTCGTTCCGCCAGCGTGTAGCCGACTACATCATTGTTGATCCCGCAACTGGCGCCATTGTCCGCGAAGAAACGTCAGGCAGTAGTGGGTTCGGGGCGCCGTCGGGTACTAGGTTAACCCTCATTGGCAATAGTTGGAGCTCGGCACTTTTTAGCGGCCTCACCACGGGTAGATGCTACGTTCGTAGACTTCGCGATAGTAGCACGATTGCAGATGTACCTATCTCGGGCAGTGCTATCATGGCCTACGCGCTAGCCGAAGACGAACGCACGTTGTTATACGGCCAGTCCAATATGACCGTGGCTATCGTTCAGTTAGACTCTCCAACAACGCGGCGCGTACTTCCGATTCCTGCTAGTGGCACCGGCTTCGTATCCGCCTCGATGAATGCTGTCACAAGTGATGCGTCGTTTGTGTCCTGTCTCGTGTTTGGACCCCAAGAACAACCCTCCATCCGCGTATGGGATTTGCGATAGGGGGCACTGGTACACCATCGACCTACCACCGAAAGACGCCATGACCACGTTCGAAGGGCTAATCCGCGACGTTCATAGCCGTCGCACGTTTGCCGGCATGATCACCGTTAACGATGGCGTGATTGCTGCCATCGAAGAGCGTGCAGACGTCGACACCTCGCGCGCTATCCAGCCCGGTTACGTTGACGCCCACGTGCACGTGGAAAGCTCGATGCTTGTTCCGTCCGAGTTTGCCCGCCTTGCCGTTGTACACGGCACCGTGGCAACCGTAAGCGATCCCCACGAGATTGGTAACGTGTGTGGCGTAGACGGCGTGCGCTTTATGCTCGACAACGGTGCTCGCGTGCCGTTTACGTTTGCCTTTGGTGCGCCCAGTTGTGTGCCTGCAACAGCGTTCGAAACGGCAGGAGCAACCATAACGGCCGAGGATATCGACGCCCTGTTTACCGACCCACGCGTGCTCTACCTAAGCGAAATGATGAATTTTCCGGGTGTGCTGCATAACGACGCCGACGTGCATGCCAAGCTTGCCGTAGCGCGTAAGCACGGACGTCCCATCGACGGCCACGCTCCTGGCCTTCGCGGCGCCGATGCCGCCCGCTATGCCTCGTTTGGCATTACCACCGATCACGAGTGTTTTACGCTTGACGAAGCCCTTGACAAGCTTGCCGTGGGCATGTGGATTCTCATCCGCGAAGGGTCGGCCGCACGCAACTTCGATGCACTGCACCCGCTGCTGGCCACACATCCGCAGCGCGTGATGTTTTGTTCAGACGACATGCATCCCGATTCACTTGTTGTGGGCCATATCAATCTACTTGTTCGGCGGTCCTTAGCGCTTGGCTACGACACGTTCGACGTGTTGCGGGCTGCCTGCCTACACCCCGTGCAACACTACAACCTGCCCGTGGGAACGCTACGTGTGGGCGACCCCGCCGACTTCATCATTACCGATGCTGTTGACCCTTCCGTTGTCCACGCCACCTTTGTTAAGGGGCACTGTGTTGCAGCCGACCAACGCACACGTATCGCTTCGGTAAACGTCGACCCAATAAACGTGTTTGCAGCCGATCCAATCTCCGAGCACGACGTAGCCATTGCGGCCAATGCGCCTACGTGCCGCATCATTGAAGCACTCGATGGCCAGCTTATTACGAACCTTATCGTGGATACTGTGCCCGTTAACGACGCAGGCCAGTGGGTGTCGGACGTAGCAACCGACACGCTGAAAATCGTCGTGGTTAACCGCTATGCCAAGGCCCCTGTTGCCATTGGCTTCATTCGCAACATCGGGTTAGCACGAGGAGCACTTGCCAGCAGTGTGGCGCACGACTCGCACAACGTGGTTGCCGTAGGTGTTGCCGACGCCGACATTGTGATGGCCGTAAACGCTGTTATTGAAGCACGCGGTGGAGTGAGTGTGGCCGACGGTCACGACGTGCAGGTGCTGCCGTTGCCAGTTGCCGGATTGATGTCGGCCAACGACGGTTACGCCGTAGCGGAACGCTACGCTGCGCTCGACGCTCGTGCCAAGGAACTTGGCACGTTACTCAGAGCCCCTTTCATGACGGTGAGTTTTATGGCGCTGCTGGTGATACCGGCGCTCAAGATGAGTGATAGGGGATTGTTTGATGGCGAGGGCTTCAGGTTTGTTGACGTTGGGGTGTCGTAGATTTGCGGCATGACCAATCCTAGCAAGCCCATTCATCCGCTTCACGATTCATCCATTCTGCGACTGATTCAGATTGCCATCCACGAAGATGTAGGTTCGGGGGATGTTACGACGGAGTGCACCGTACCGCTTGACAACTCGGCGCTTGCGCGTTTTGTTGTGAAGCAGGATGGGGTGGTATGTGGGCTGCCAGTGCTACCCTTAGTGTTTAGGGAGTTTTCGTCGGACATCAATTTGAAGGTATTGGTCGACGAAGGGGCCGCAGTTTCTGCTGGTACCGTTGTGGCAACAGTTGAAGGTCCGGCGCACGCGTTGTTGGGAGCAGAACGCACGGCGTTGAACTTCATGCAGCGCATGAGTGGCGTGGCTACCAAGACGCATCAGTATGTAACGCGTATTGCGGGTACGGGTGCAAGAATCCTCGACACGCGTAAGACCATTCCTGGTTGGCGGTTGTTAGACAAGTATGCCACTAGCGTAGGCGGTGCTGTGAATCACCGAATGGGCTTACATGACATGGTGATGATTAAGGACAATCACATCACAGCATGTGGAGGAATACGGCAAGCCGTTGGGCGATGTGTTGAGGAGCTTCAGGGGCGCGCACCGCTCAAAATTGAAGTGGAGGCGCGAAATCTTGACGATGTGTACGAGGTGCTTGCCTGCGTGGGCGTACATCGTGTGATGTTCGACAACTTTACGCCGGCACAGGTGGCCGAGGGGGTGCGCATCGTGAACAGGTCGATGGAAACCGAGGCATCGGGAGGAATCACGTGGGACAACATCCGTGACTATGCCCAAACCGGCGTAGACTATGTGAGTGTTGGTGCAATCACGCACAGCGCAGTAGCGCTGGATATCTCGATGAAGCTTTTTGTGCCAAAGCAGGGCTAACCCTTGGCCTGTTGTGCTGCGTCGACGATTGCTTGTGCAGCGGCTACGACGCGATCGCGAAAATGCTCGGGCGACACCACGCGCAGGCGGGGGCCAAAGCCCAGCGTCCATTGTACTAGTGCGTCGTTTGGTGGCACTTCCATGCGCAGGCGAACGCCATCGGGCGTGTTCACAATGCGTTGCGACGGATGCAGAACCGATGCTCTCAGGCCGTCGGCAAGGGCGGGGTCGATGGCAAACTCGACCGTTGTTACCTCGTGAACTACTGGACTAGCAGTTGGAACGGTAGGAGGGATTGCGTAGAACGTAGGGATAGGCCCGTGTAACACATACGACTTGCGCTTAAAGTCGTAGTCCATAGGCACGTGGAGAGCGTTCATGATGTAGTCGATGTCGCGTGCAATCGTTCGCTCACTTACCTCGAGTAGGCGCGCCATTGTGTTCGCAGTCACACGTTCGCCCGCAGCTAAACGGGCGATAATGGCATGAATGCGAAACAACGTCGATCGATTTCCAGACCGCATGAACAACGAAGGAAGAACCTCCCGAATGACATGCGATGCTACGGCGCGCACTCTGCCACCTATGGTCAGAGTAGATAACTTGTCGGGTCGACGATAAAACGGAAAATGGCCCATGCCGCCATTGTGTCGGCATGGGCCAAAAATGTGACATTATCAGCGGTAATTATAACTCTCTGCGCAGTCGAGCTACGGGAATATGGAGCTGTTCCCGGTACTTGGCAATGGTGCGACGGGCAACATGGAAGCCAAGTTTTAGCATTTCAGAAGTTAGCTTGTCGTCGCTTAGGGGGGCATCTTTCGATTCAGCATCAATCAGCTCTTTTAGCCGTTGCTTGATAATGCGTGTTGATACTTCTTCGCCGTCGTCGTTAAGCAACGCCTCGCTAAAGAAGTACTTCAGTTCGAACGTTCCAAATTCTGTGAGCACGTATTTTCCGTTTACGATACGGCACACCGTGCTAAGGTCCATTCCAATTAGGTCGGCAACATCGCGGTAGATAAGTGGGCGCATGCCTTCGTTGCCAATCACGAAAAAGTCGCGTTGAAGACCAACGATAGCCGTCATTACCTTGAGCATCGTGGTTTTGCGCTGGCGTATTGCCTGGATAAGGAACTTTGCGTCTTCGTACTTGTGGCGCAGCCACTCCTTTGTTTCTTTATTAAACTTCTGGTAGCGAGCATCCTTGCGCAGGCGTTCGTATGCCGTGCTAACTCGTAGCGCTGGAAGGCGCGAGTCGTTGACGGTGACAAAGAAGTCATCCGACTCCGTATCGCGTTCGACGATGAAATCTGGCACCAACGTATTTACTTCCGGACCAAACGTGCCGCCACCGGGTCGTGGGTTTAACCCACGAATAACGTCAAGAGCTTCGCGCAGATAGTCTTCCGACACGTGCAGGCGCTTTTCGATTACCTCGTATTTCTTGTTCGCAAACGCATCGTATGCCTTGCTGAGTATCTCGCGAGCGAGCTTCTGTGCTGCGTTCAGCTTTGGGCGTGTGTCAAGCTGGGCAAGCAGGCACTCGCGTAAGTCGCGCGATCCAACTCCCGGTGGATCCAAGTGGCGAAGGCGTCGCAGTACGTGTTCGGCCTTGGCCGTTGAAATCGGCTCAAGCGCCTCGTCAACATCTGGAATCAACGACGAGTCCATGGCTCCGCTGCGCGACCCCAACAGGGCGGGCGCAAGGAGTGCCAAATTATGCTCGGCAATCTGGGCGTTTACTTCGTCGAGAAGCTCCGACATATCGCGCCGCAGGTAGCCGTCGTCATCGATGTTGCCAATGATGTATTCGGCTAGAAAGCGCTCATCCGGTGGCATGTCGATAAACCGAATCTGATCAAGGAACTCCTCGGTAAAGCTAGGCGTGTCCCGGTACTGATAACCCTCGCCGTCGTCTTCATCGGGCATGGCCGAATCAGCCGACTTACCTGCCGAAGGGTCTTCGCCCCAAATAAGCTGATAGAACTCGAACGCATCCTTCGGGTCGAAGTCGTCGGCCGGGCCCTGCTCGGTCGCCCCGCGAACGTCAGTCGGCGGTGGAGGCATCAGCACTTCATCCCGCTCAACGGGTGCCGACTCGGTAATCGGATCGTGGTCGGTAATCTCCATGTCGGGGTCGACGTCTGGCGCCTCCTCCAGCATGGGATTGGTTTCCATCTCATTGCGAACGTGTTGCTCTAGCTGCTGTGAATTCAGCATCAGCATCTTGAGGTACTGCACCTGCTGCGGCGTAAGCGTCTGCTGCAGCGATGTCTGAAGCGATAGCCCAAGCTTCATCGCTCACCTCCACGCAGTTCCTTGGCAATAGCCATCATGTCGGTTACGCACTCCGCACCATAGGCACGCTCGAGTGCCTCTTGCACGGTCTCAAGAAGGGGCACCGACTCACGCTGGCCGCGAGCTCGTCCCGGAGCACATTCGTCGAACTTCTGATAATGCAGATACGGCCCGCCAAAGTCGGCAACTCGTATCGGGAATAAATGGCATGACAGAGGTTTTCGAAAGGCCGACGTACCGGCATGCCAAGCTCGTTCGATGCTGCAAGCGGCTACATCGCCGTTGTAGACGACGAAGACGCAGTCGCGGTCGTCGATGCAACGCGTAGACTTGTGTCCAACCGGTCCTTCAAGAAAACCGTTCTTGCGAATGTCGTCGGCGCGGTCTTCTGGCAAGTATGCCAACGCGGCCTCGACGGCGTCGTGCATAGCTGACACTTCATCGTCACGTACGGGTGCCCCTCCGCCACCGGGAAGGGTGCAGCAAGCACCCTTGCAGGCAGCAAGGTCGCAGGCAAACGAGGCCGTAAAAACTTCCTCGTCGATAAGCAGATGGTCGAGCGAAATCATGGGGACGTACGCTATACATCCCAATTTAGCATGATTTTTGCTAGGAGACTCTCTTTGACCGCAAACGCAGGGCGTTTGTAACCACGGCAACGCTGCTTAGGGCCATGGCCGCGGCGGCAAACATAGGGTGGAGGGTGAGGCCGAACGAGGGGTAAAGGAGCCCGGCAGCAAGAGGAATTCCCACGATGTTATAGGCGAAGGCAAGGGCAAGGTTTTGTCGGATAATCGACATGGTAGCTCGAGCAATGGCGATGGCGTCGGCAACGTGATTGACGTCGTCGTGGACGATAGTCACGTCTGCCGTGGCCTTGGCCACGTCGGTACCGCCACCCATGGCAATGCCCACGTGAGCGGCCGCCAGAGCAGGTGCGTCGTTGATACCGTCGCCCACCATGGCAGGCCGCAGGCCTTGCGCCAACAGGGTTTCGATAGCTGTCGCCTTGCCTCCTGGCAGTACGCCTGCTACCACGTCAGTTATGCCGAGAGTGCTGGCAATGGCTTCGACGGTTTCGCGGCGGTCGCCAGAAATGATGGCAATGTGATCGACGGCATGGGCAAGACGTCGCACCGCGTCGGTCGATGTTGGTCGCAGCGGGTCGGACACTGAAGCTACGGCTACGACCGACAGTCCTTGAGCAATAAAGCACACCGTATGACCCTGACGAGCCCATTCGGCGGCGGTTTCCTCAAGGTCGTTTGGTACAAGAATCATCGCCTCGCGCAGGAACTCAGCAGTGCCAACGCGAAGCGTACTGCCGGCAACGGATCCCTGTGCCCCTTTTCCGGGGATAGTGCGAAGGGATGTAGAGGGAGCGTCGGACGCGCCAAGAGTGGCGGCGTGTGCCAACAGGGCAGCAGCAATAGGGTGGGTAGACGAGCGCTCGACGGCGGCAATGGCCGACCAGATGTTGACGGGATCGATGGAAGAAGACGAGTACGAAACGTGAACAACGGTGGGGGTGCCAGCCGTAATCGTGCCTGTCTTGTCGAGTGCTACAGCATTGACCGTCGCTAAGCGCTCTAGGGCATCGGCGCTCGAAAAGAGAATGCCTTGAGATGCAGCCCGCCCCATGCCAACGACGATGGCAGTTGGAGTTGCTAGGCCAAGGGCGCACGGGCAGGCGATAACCAGCACGGCAATGGCGTTCGTGATGGCAAAAACAAGGGGCTCAGAGCTGAAGAGCACCCAGGCCGCTACTGTGAGAACGCTCACAGATAGCACTACGGGCACGAAGATGGCGCTAATGCGGTCGGCAAGTCGTTGGATAGGGGCCTTGCTGGACTGTGCTGTATCTACAGCGCGGATGATACCGGCAAGGACCGTGTTGGCTCCGACTGCCATGGCACGAACCACAATGGTACCATTGCCGTTTACGGTGCCACCGGTTACAGCAGAACCTGGGATAACTTCTACGGGAAGACTCTCGCCGGTGAGCATCGAGGCGTCAACGAGCGACGTGCCTTCGGTGACGACGCCGTCTACAGGGATGCGGGAGCCGGGGCCGACAACGACGACGTCGTCGATGACGACGTCGGTGGCTTGAACGACGACATGCTGCCCGTTGCGGACGACCGTGGCCGATTGCGGGCGTAGGTCGAGCAAGGCATGGTAGGATTGTAATGTGCGACGCTGCGCGCGGGCTTCGAGCCACCGACCAACGAGAACCAGGGTTATGATGGTGGCTGATGTGTCGAAGAACAGTCCTGGATGGCTACCATGAGCTGCATGTGGGAATATGGTAGCGAAGGCACTATACAGGAACGCTGCTCCCGATCCAAGGGTAACAAGCGTGTCCATGGTTGCAGAGCCAACCCGCATAGCCTTAATCGCAGCAAGCGGGATAGTGCGGCCAGCCCACAGGGGAACAAGCGTAAGAAGAAGCAAGAGCCAATGAGCTGCGAGAGGTGGTATGGCCTGCGCGACAGATGGAATCATGAGCGACATGCCAAGGCCGATGGTGGCTGCCGAGAATGGAACGGCAAGACGCAAGCGCGACGTCAGCTCATTCACGTCGGCGTCGTGCCGATGTCGGACGTCTGTTGCAGCCACAGAAGCAGCCGAAATGCGATCAGCGGTATACCCTGCTGCCTCGATTGCCTGTCGAATGCGGTTTTCGTCTATCGGCTTGCGAAGCTCGATGGTAGCACGGCGTAGGGGCAGACTTACAACGACCGACTCGACATCGGGTAAGGACGTTAACGCTGATTCTACCGAGGAAACGCAGGCGGCACAATGCATGCCGCCAATCTCGACAGAGGTTCGTGTGTTGCTCACTTCGGTTGTTGGTACTCGCGCTTCATGCGGGATTGAAAGACCTTCTCAAATTTTTCGACCTTCGGTCGTACAACGAAGGCACAGTATGGCTGCGCGCCATTATCGTTGTAGTAGTTCTGGTGATAGTCTTCGGCTTGGTAAAACGTTGGGCACGAGGCGACCTCGGTGACGATAGGATCGGGCCATGTTTTCGACTCTTCAAGCTGTTGGATGTAGGCGCGAGCAATCTGATCTTGATCGGAAGAGTGGGTGTAAATCACGCTTCGATACTGTGTGCCGACGTCATTCCCTTGTCGATTCAACGTGGTAGGGTCGTGAGCCAGGAAAAACACTTGGAGCACATCGGCATACGACACAACCTGCGGGTTAAACGTCACGCGCACAACTTCGGCGTGGCCTGTGGCACCCGAGCAGACTTCCTTGTATGTTGGGTTTGCAGTAGTACCTCCGGCATAGCCGCTTTGAACTGCCGTTACGCCCTCTAGGCGTTGAAATACGGCTTCGATGCACCAGAAGCAGCCGCCACCAAGGGTGGCGACTTCGGTTGTAGTGGATGTTGTCACGTTGGTAGATTGAAAAGATGGTGGCGATTGAGATTGCGCCGAGCAGGCTGCAAGTGCAAGAGACAACAGGGCGAGAAGCGGGCGCATGCGGTTGGGGTTGTTACTGGCGGTTGAAGGAGATCCGCTGACGAATCGCACGGGGCTCCATTGCCGTTTCGACGGTTCTAGGACTAGGCATGAGGGTGCAGGCCCTAACTTTGCACCTCTCGAACCTCTACTACCGATTGAACCGTCTATGACGATTGCCCGCCCAACTGCATCCGTGTTCGCTTTCACAATCTGCATGTTAACCGCAGTGGTGTTCAGTGTTGCCCAGCCACATGTACCCACGCGCACCACAGTGTTCGTCCCTGGCAGCGAGCCACGCGAGCACCCCATCGACATCACGCGAATGGTGGTTGACGTGCGCTTCAAGCCGGCAGAGGGTGTCGTCGAAGGGCGTGTTAGCCACCATTTCACCGTACTTCAGCGTAATGCTGATTCAATCCTGTTCGATGCCATCAAGATCGACATCTTACAGGCCACCCTTGGTGGTAAGCCCGTACGGTTCCGTGTTACCGATACTAGCGTCATCGTCTACCCTTCGCCACGGTTAGCGTGGGACGTAGCCGACAGCGTCACCTTTACCTATACTGCGCGCCCACGTCGTGGAATTTATTTCGTTGGTTGGACCGATTCAACCAACCGTATGCGCAAACAGATTTGGACGCAGGGTCAGGGCATCGACAATCGGCATTGGATTCCGATGTATGACGAGATGAACGACAAGATGATCACAGAGACTATCGTTACGTTCGACTCGGCCTACACCGTGATTAGCAACGGCCAACGTGGAACCGTAACGTCCAACGGCGATGGTACCAAGACGTGGTACTATCGCATGACGAAGCCCCACGCTGGCTATCTCCTGATGCTTGCCATAGGCAAGTTTGCTGTCGACAACCGTACCAGTGCGCGTGGTACGCCATTGTATCTATACTCGTACCCGGAATTCCCCGAACAGGTCGAACCAACGTATCGCTACAGTGTAGAAATGCTTGACTGGCTCGAAGATGAGCTCGGCGTGCCATATCCATGGGAGTCATACAGCCAGGTGCCCGTGGCTGACTTCATTTTTGGCGCCATGGAGAACACCACGGCGACCATTTTTGGCGACTTCTTCCTGACCGATCGCCGTGGATTCCTCGACAGATCATACGTCGGCGTTAACGTTCACGAGCTTACACACCAGTGGTTTGGCGACCTCATCACTGGGCGAAGCGGCACCTCCATATGGCTCCAAGAAAGTTTTGCCACATTCTACCCACACCTGTACACAGGAGTCCTGCATGGCGACGACCACGTGCAGTGGGGCCGCAGAGGGTTCCACAATGCCGCACTTGCCGCATCTGAAAAAGACCGTCTGCCCATCGTTCATCCGTCAAGTGGTACCGCACGCGTTTATCCTAAGGGTGCTGGCGTTATCGACATGATGCGGTCCACGTTTGGCGTCGACGAAACGCGCCGCGTAATCAAGCACTACCTGAATAAGCACGCCTATGCCAACGTTCAAACCAGCGACCTTTACTTGGCCTTCCAAGATGTTCTGGGTATCACGCCCGATTGGTTCTTCGACCAGTGGCTGTACCGCGGTGGCGAGCCACACTACAGTGTTGCATGGTCTGTAGGGCAGTCTTCCGGAAGGCCAGTCACTAGCATTTCTGTGGCACAGACGCACGCCGTCGACCACCTGGTAGGGTACTTCCGCATGCCCATCAGCATCGAAGTGCACTACACCGACGGCTCCAAAGACTCAGTTCGCCCGTGGATCGACGGTCAGTCAACCACCATTACCGTACCCAACCCCAAGTCCAAGCCCGTCGCCTTCGTTCTGTTCGACCCAGGGTCGTACGTCATGAAGAAGCTCTCATTCTCCAAGCCCACCTCCGAGCTCCTTGCCCAGCTGAAGGGGGCACCGCTCATGATTGACAGGTATGATGCTTTGGTTGGACTGCGTGATGACACGTCGGCTGCGACGCGGAAGAGCCAGCTTCTGGCTGACGTCTTTACGCGCGAAGCGTTTCCGGCCATGCGGTCGGAATGCGTCAGCCAGGCTGCCAAGCTGGCCGGCGCAGCCGGTTACGACATTGTACGTCGTGGTGCTGCCGACCCATCCGTCGAAGTTCGGTCGGCGGCACTTAATGCCTATGCCGTCTTGCCTGCGGAACTCCGTGGAACATTCGAGGCACTATTGTCGGATTCTTCGTACGCTATTGTCGAGCGCGCTCTTCTAAAGCTCTCCTCCAGTTTTCCTGATGGACGTCAGGGCTACTTAGCACGAACCGCGGGAGAGCGAGGAGCGCACCAACGCATCCGCATCGCATGGCTGGAGCTTACAGCCGAAGGTGGCGACGAACGTGCTTTGGACGAGCTTGCTGACCTTTGCGGGCCTTCGTGGGAGTTTATTACGCGTCAGAATGCCATGAATGCGCTCCGCCGTCTTGGGCAGCTACCTATCGCTGCCGCCTGGAACATCGTAAATGCTGCACTAAGTGCAAACGGACGATTAGCGGCTGTTGCCACGTCTACGTTAACGACGATGGGCGAGTCTGTTCGGCATAAGTCCGTTATACGAAAGGCAGTTGCGGGTTATCAGCGCACAGCGTCAAACGAGGCTATCTTAGACAGTCTTAGCCGTTAGGCATAACATTGGCCTGATTATTGCTTCGTGCCGCCGGTTGCATACCGAAGCCCCTTATCAAACGGGGGTGGAACATTTGGGTATGAGCGTGTGTCGACGGCGAGAACAGTGCATTGGGGGCAAGATTGATGAGTGGTTCGGGCGAAAGAGCGCGTACCGCAAATCAACGAAAACTTGCCTTAGTTGCATTTGAGCATTTGGTAACACGGCCTGTTCTGCTATTTTTGCACGTTCTGCGCGACGTATGCAGAATGCGGTGCGTTAGGTTTTGGCCTGATGCAACCGTTGCATGGCGTTCTTTAGGAGTACGCCGTGCGTAACAAGGAAGATGATGACAAAGATCAACAAACCATTTCGTGGAGGATTCATGCTTCGCAACGCTACTGTGTGGAAGTCGCTGGCTTTTACCGTTGCCATTCTAGCGGGTAGTATGTCGCTGTTGGCACAGCCGGCTAACTACACTGTTGTTCCGTCGCAGGGAACGTATCAGCAAATCAATGGCGGTACGCTTTGGGCGAGTGGAACGGCACTTGACGACCAAGCCGTTACCGGCGTATCCATTGGATTCAACTTCGTCTACGGTACCGGTGTTACGGTATCTACGTTGAACGTGAATGCCAACGGCTACATTTCGTTCGGTACAGCGCCAGCCGGTAACGTGTATACGCCACTTACCAATGCTGCTGCGTCTGCGCAGATTGTGTCTGCGTTCGGTCGTGACCTTATCGGTACCACGACTGGTTCGTTGCGTACCGAGCTACAGGGCGTGTCGCCGAATCGCGTGTTCGTGATTCAGTGGGCAAACGTCTCGCGTAAGAATTCGCAATATGACAACTACAATTTCCAGATTCGTCTGAACGAGACGACGAACACCATCGATATCGTCTACGGTTCGATGACAGTTCGTGGTACAGTAGGCGCGCAAGTTGGTATGCGTGGCTCGGCGACAACGCTGGTGACATCACTGCGTGCCGACTATGACGAAAACACATGGGCAATGCCTCGTGTTATCACAACGTCGCCAGGACGCGAAAGCGTTCTCGAAGAGAACTTCGTTCCTGCTAGCGGTCAGATGTATCGCTGGAGCCGGCGGACAATCACGAATGACGTTTGTGTGCTGAACATCGAAGGTCCTACGGGCACCTTCAACGCAAACACGACACAAACGGTAACCGCTCGCGTTCGGAACTGTGGTACCAACCAAGTTGACTCCTTCATTGTTGACTGGAAGGTTAATGGTCAGCTTCGCACTGCTGTGAAGTATTACGGCGCTGTTCCAGCTAACGGCGAAGTTGTTGTTACTCTTGGTACAGTGAACTTCGGCGACCGCTCATGGAACCGAATTGAAGCACGTACGCTGTCGCCAAACGGAGTAGCCGATGCGCTTCCTGGTAACGACGGTGCAGAGGCCTACCGCGCACCACGCGTTTCCGGTGACTTCTCGATTGCTAAGGTTGGTGCAAACGCAGGCGTGTTTACAAGCATGCGTGATTTCCTCCGCCATCTTAAGGTATCTGGAATCAACGGCTCTGTTGTTGCTACGGTATTTGCCGGCGTCTATAATGAGAGCATTGTACTTGACGGTGTCGATGCGACAGACATCTCGCAAACGTTCACGGTACGCGCCAATCCAGGTGACGAAGTCGTAATGGAGTATCCACTTCACGCCGACCTTTCCACAGCGAGCTATGGATCATATGAAGCCCCTGCAATCGTGAATATTCTTGCAGGCAGCAATCTGACGGTCAATGGCATTCACTTCCGCGTAGCTTCTGGCTCGCAATTCCAAGGCGGTGTGTTGATTCTGGGAAGTCTTCAGAACTTCGCAATGCGCAATTGCCGCTTTACGGGCCTTAACTCGAATTCCATTAGCGGTGCAGCCGTTGAAATGGCAGTGCCGTTCGCAAGTGGATTGACGTTCGACAACTGTACGGTTGTCAATCACCGCTTGGGTATCCTTCTCGTTCCATCGACATTCACAGGTATCACCCTTTCGGGTAACACGTTCACGTGTTCCTCAGGTCTTCAAGTTCAAGGCTCTGGTACGGGACTTGTTGTTCGCAATAACCGCGTAACAGTCGACAACGTCTACACTGGAGTACAGTCTGCTATTGGGGTCTTCCAAACGACATCGCCAGTTATCGAGCGTAACGTTGTTGACGGAACATCGGCTCGTGATGGTATGAATGGTATTCTCGTGTCGCACGACTTTGGCACAGCAGTGGTAACGAACAACATGGTGTCGGCAGCTGGCGCCACGCAAGCCATCGGCTACTTCATCGACGCTCGCAGCAACACGTCGACGAACTTCTACCACAACACAGTGAACGTAACAGCCCCAGCAACATCACTCTCCGCTGGGTTGTACATCGCCAACAACGAAAACGTCTTCCCGAACTTTACTGTTGCCGCAGTAAACAACATCCTCCACAACTTTGGTCTTGGCACGAACGGCGGACCAGCCCTGTGGATTGCTGAACCAAGCGGTGTTCTGCCAACTGCTGCAACCACGCCTCTTCAGATTTCCGACTTTAACAACATCGTGTCGACGGGAACCTTCCCCGTTCGCGTTATTAACACGGCATATACAACGCTTGCCGCATACCGCGCAGCGTTTACACGTGAGCTAAACTCGGCCTCGGTTCCTGTCACGTTCGTTGGTGCAACCGATTTGCACCTGCTTACGATTCAACCTCAACTGTTCGGCGCTGCCTCGGTATCGTCTGTTGTGCCAACAGATATTGACGGTGAGAATCGCGTAAAGCCATACATGGGTGCCGACGAAATCTTCCCACGCGTTCGCTTCGTACAGCAGCCACAAAGCCGCTACGTATGTTATGGCGAGTCGCTCACGTTGGTTGCCGTTGCAGAAGCGACGCTAGGCGCAACAACGAAGTATCAGTGGTATAAGGACGGCGTGAAGCTTCTGGGCCGCACCTCTGCTATCATGACGATTAGCAACACTGCCTACGACGCTGCCGCGGTGTACTACTGCGAAGTTGAAGTTAGCGACGGCACAACAACTGCAACGCTCAAGAGCGACGATGCAACGATTATGGTTGTTCGTCCAACATCTATCGTAGAACATCCTGCGTCTCAGCCTGTCGCAATTGGCTCGACGATCGACCTGCGCGTTGAAGCAGAAGCCGTTGGTACACCAACGAATCTTTCGCCATCCTATCAGTGGAAGAAGCGCTACTGGAATCCAGTTAATCGTGTCTACCAAGACTCTGTTCTTTCTGACAACGGTCGCATCACCGGTACACGCTCTTCAATCCTTACGATTCGTGACTTGAATGCCGGCGATACAACCGACACATACTTCTGTACGGTTACTGCCTATTGCGGCAATGCAGATTCTAAGGTTGCCCGCCTCTTCATCCCACGTGTTATTGTAGCCGACAACATTCCTAACGCCTGTATTGGCCAGCCAATTCAAATGGAAGTTGGCGCAAGCCCAGGATCTGGTAACGGTCTCACACTATCGTACCAGTGGTATCGCAATGGTGAGGCAATTGCCAACGATACCCGCGTAACTGGCGCTACAGGCAAGGTGCTTGTGGTGAACAACACAACGGCAACAGACAACGGCGACTACCACTGTGTAGTTACCTACGGTCCTATGGACGCTCCAATTGCTTCCAACATGATTACCGTCGAACTTGGTTCGGCACCAGTTATCACGTCACAGCCAGTTGCAGCCGAGATTTGCGAAGGCAACGAAATTCTTCTTGCTTCACAAGCCACAGGATCGAACCTTGCATTCCAGTGGACGAAGAATGGTGTTAACGTTCCAGGAGCATCAGGCGCATCGTTGAACATTCAGAACGCAACGGCAACCGATGCTGGCACATACAACGTTATCGTTACGAACTCATGTGGTCAAGCTACATCGATTACGGTCGAAATCGCTGTCAACACAAAGCCAAGCATCTCTGAACAGCCAAAGGATCAATCAGTTAATGCTGATGAAGCAGTTAACCTCTCGGTTTCCGCTTCTGGAACTGGCAGCCTAACATATCAGTGGTTCCGCAACGGCGAGAAGATTGAGAATGCAACCGGTGCTACGTACCAAGTTCCAAATGCTTCGACAGCTGACGCAGGTGTTTACACTGTAGAAGTGTCGAACGACTGCGGTAAGACAACATCAGAATCCGCAGTTGTCGACGTCACAACATCCGTTGCTGGCGATGTATACGTCAACGGCTTTATGCTTGGCAATGCCGCTCCAAACCCAGCTTCTGGTGTTGTAACGTTCAGCTATGAACTTCCTGCTACACAAAGCGTTCGCATTGTTCTTATGGACATGCTAGGCCGCCCAGTCGCTAACTTGGTTGACGGTGTCGTCGAAGCTGGTCGCCACATGGCAACGTTTAACGTAGCCGACATGGCACTCAACGCTGGCGTCTACATGTACAGCCTGCAATCAAACGGCGTTGTAGCAACACAGCAAATCGTCGTAGTCCGCTAAGTCTAAGGGGCATCGACCTACATTCGGCCTAAACAAACAAGGCCTTCCCGAAAGGGAAGGCCTTGTTGCGTTTTCACGGGACGCTTGCGCGGGACGCTTGCGCGGGACGCTTGCGCGGGACGCTTGCGCGGGACGCTTGCGCGGGACGCTTGCGCGGGACGCTTGCGCGGGACGCTTGCGCGGGACGCTTAGCGCAAGTCGACGGTTGTCCAGCCGCTAGGCGGTTCGTAGGTAAATCGATCAGTGGCTAGCGGTTTTGCATTCAGTTGCAGGTTCTTTAACACCCAGGTGGATTCCGTCGCTCCGTCGTTTACAACCACCTTTGTAACTCGCATGTTGTCATCCACTGTAACGCGCGCAGATTGTACCCCTGCAACACGCACGGCGGGCGCAGGAGGGCGCAGCTCGAGTTGGTTCGTTGCCCCTTGAACAGCACTAGCCCTGTAGACAGAGAGCAGGGTGAAGAATAGGCGCTCCAGACTTAGATCCTCACCATTCTGCAGTGCGTTGTTTACGATGACGGTCTTCGTTGCAGGGGTGATATTCCATACAGTGGTTCCGTTGCTGATGATTCGGCGATCGGCCATCGCTAGCACATAGCCCTTGCCACGCATGGCAAATAGCTGGCCCGTGTGCGTGCCATCCAGGACAAACGTGCAGCGGACGCTTTGAAGTGCCTGGTACGTTCGGTGAAAGCGGTTTACGATCGACTCGGAAGCAATCGCGGGTACTGGTGCCGCAATGGCAGCTACAACGCCCGCAAGGACGGCGTTTACGTGAATCGGCTTGATATTCATTTTGATCCTGTGCGCGACGTCAGCGGTCCTCGCAGCCCCCGATATCCGGTAAGTTCTGCGTCAATCGTTCCAATGAGAATCTTAGTGCTTACCTTGACAGGTATCTTCCTGTCATCATCACTAAGCCAAATCAAGATCCGACCTTCACTCTTGAACAATCCGCCCTGCTTAACCATGGGTTCGATAACAACGCAGTTGAACACGCCCGCTTCAACCGTAACAGACTGCCGTCCTAGGATGCGGACGCGTAGATCGTGCGTTTCTTTGTCGTAAAAGTTCTTCAACGAGATCTCGTCGCCCTTCTTCATCCTCGCCAAATCGAAGGTTCTGACGTAGTAAAACGCCGATACGATATCATGAACAAAGGGCGACGTGTCAAACGTCCCATCGGATGTTACAGCCTTATTCTCATGCTGGTCAAATGCCGCTGCGTAGTCGCGGGCATATCCACCCTCACGAATACTCTGCTCAAACTTCCACGGAAATACGCCGTCGACGTCTACTAGGGTCCGATACCGATCGCGAACTCGATAAATGAATTCCAAGCTCTTGAGCGACTCTACATCAAAGCGAATGTCGTAAGCAGGACGGCCAGAAACCTGCACAGGGTCCTTGCCAACGCTAAACACAGCCGTACCTGCCGTTATGAACTTATAGCCCACGCGGTACTCCAAGCGCTCGCCAAAACCGAATGCATCGTTAGCAACATATCGCAGCGGCGGCTTACTATCTCCCACAAGGAACGCCGTCCCTACTAGCCACACTGCGATAAGGGGCACTGCAGTACGCAAGCGCAAAAGCCGCCGCCGAAATTGATGATGTTGTAGCGTCATGAAAGCTCTCCACGCCATCAACGGACTTCCACGTTGATGTAGTGTACAGCAAAATTGTGGAGAAGAGTGGGCCTGCCCGGACTTGAACCGAGAACCGACGGATTATGAGTCCGCTGCTCTAACCATTGAGCTACAGGCCCAACATGATATGCACCAACTACAAGCGTCGGTGATGTCGATGTATGTGTTTAGTTGAAGAGCCCTACGAACACACCAAACTGTAGGGCCAGACTTTGCACCTTAATGCCATCGGGAACTCCAGTTACGGTTGTGGTCTTCTGCGATTGCCAGTCACCATCTTGCAGTTGCAGATTGTATGCCGCTTGCGCGCGCAGCAACAGGAAGGGCGTTACGGTGTACTCGATGTTCAAGCGCGGTTGGGCAAATATGATGCCACGATCGATGTGAAGGTAACGATCCGGAGCAACAGGTCCGTTCTGTACGTCAGTCCAAGACCTAGACGCAATACCCTCGGTCAGCTCTATCGTCTGGCGTCCCCATCCAAGTCCAACACCGGGAAGAATCGTGAGCGACCGCACTGGAATGATGGCATAGTCGAAGTACACCGTGCGCAGGCCCACGTCGTACGTGTATTGCCGCTGTACATCGACGCCCCCTACAGTACCGGTGGCTGTGGTAGACGATGCGCCCGTAATCCACGAGAAGCCGGCGCGCACGTTAGGTATGACGCCTAGAGCTGAATAGATGTCGACACCCGTGAAGAGCATACCCGAGGAAAGTTCGCCAAATCCTAGGTTGAGCGACGAAATATGAGCGTTGATATCCTCTACGGGCAACATGCCATAGCTGATTGTTGGGCCCACACCAACGGCGAAGTAGGGAATCGCCTCGTCCTTAAGGGTCACTTCCTCGAAATCTAACTCTGGAAGGCGATCATCCTGCGCCACTGCAGGCGCAAGCGTACCAACCAAGAGGAAGAGGGCAAGAACGAATCGAAACATAGTTGCTCCAGAAAAACGGTGAAGGTGGGCACAAAGATACGGACTCGACGCCGCACACTTCGTAGTTTGCAGGTATGCGAATAGTTGCGGTTATCATGGCAGGTGGGTTGGGCGTGCGATTGTGGCCCAAGAGTACCGAACGCCGGCCCAAGCAGTTCATGCATGTGATGGGCGACGGAACGTTGATTCAGAACACCGTTGCGCGGCTGGGGTCCATCATGCCGATGGACGACATCTTCGTGGTGACGACCGCTGACCTGCGCCATCTTGTGGCCGAGCAACTGCCTGAAATTCCCGACGCAAACGTTATCGTTGAGCCGTTTGGAAGGAATACTGCACCGTGTATCGGATTGTCGATGGTACACCTGTCGGCCCGACTGCCAGGTGATACGGTGGCCATCGTGATGCCGAGTGACCATACCATCTATAACGTCCGAGAATTCCACCTCACACTCGAGCGAGCATGTCAGGCGGCAATGGCCTATGACGGACTTGTCACGATAGGTGTAACGCCCACGCGTCCCGAAACGGGCTACGGCTATATTCAAGTTGGCGATGCTGCCGACTACAGCGGGTCGCATCCAGACGGATTAGTGCGAACCGTTCGGACGTTCGCAGAAAAGCCCGATGCGGCCACGGCCCAGCGATTTCTCGACGCCGGAGACTTCGTATGGAACTCAGGGATTTTTGTTGGGCGTGTTGAGATGTTCCAACGCAAAATCGATACGTATCTGCCCGACCACGCGCCGCTCTTTCATGTGTTGGCAAAACACGTTGGCAAGGATAGCTACGACGATACCTGCACCGACTTCTACCGCCAAATGCGAAGCATCTCGTTCGACATCGGCGTTATGGAAAAAGCCAAGAACATCGTTGTCGTTGACGGTGCCTTCGGTTGGAGTGACGTGGGATCGTGGGACGAGATATACCGCATGCGCCTCAAGGATGGGCGCAACAACGTCGTAGAGGGCAACGTGGTCACGCTGAATACGACCAACGCTTTGGTGATTGGCTCGACGTCTAAGATGATTTCACTCGTTGACGTCGACAACCTCATCGTTGTCGAAACCGAGTCGTCGATCATGATTTGCAAGCGAGGCGAAGCCGAGCATGTTCGCGACGTTGTCGACCTCCTACGCCGGCGCAACATTGCGCGCAATCTGTAGCGCCATCTGATGCCCACGTTTACCGCTAGCTGTAGTGCCGCGATCGTGTTGCTATTCATGGCGTCGTATGCACAAGCGCAAACAGCTGCCTCGGCCGACTCGCTGCTTCGCGAGTACGAACGCTTGTGGAAGGCAAGCGACTCGCTTCGGATTCAAGCCATGCTGTTGCGGATGGAAGCAGCGCGTACGCGCAAGGCCGTGAGTGCAGCCAACGACGACATCTTGGCCGACCTGCAGTCACGGGCACGCGCGGAGCGCTCGCGCACAAAGTTGGCCACTGCCAAGCCCGGCGTAAGCGTCGCCGATTCCGTCACGCTCGATAACCTGCGGAGTAAGCCCGACACGGGCACAGCATCGTTCTACGCTAATGACTTCCATGGTAAGCCAACGTCGAGCGGTGAACGCTACAACATGAACGACCTAACATGTGCCCATCGGTGGTTGCCGTTCGGTACACGCGTGCGTATCACAAACCTTGACAACGGACGTTCCGTCGTTGCTCGCGTTAACGACCGCGGGCCATGGAAACACGGACGCATCGTCGACGTGTCGAAGGCCGCAGCAGCGCAGCTCGACTTCGTCCGCCGAGGGACAACTACCGTCGTCGTCGAGATTGCTCCGGAAACACCGCCGACATTACCGAGCGATAGTACCTTTACAGGAACGGAACCTTAACAACTTCGGCCGAGAACGTTGTGCCGCGTGCTGCAATCTCGATTGCCGATCCTGGTTGCGCAAACTCAACGCTCACATATCCCATGCCGATGCCTGTGCCCAAGCCCGGCGAGGTGTTGCCCGACGTGACCTTGCCAATCGTCTGGCCGTCTACGACAATCGCATATCCGGCACGAGGAATCAACTTCTCCGACTTCATTACAAAGCCCACGAGCTTTCGCGTTGGGCCCTGTTCTTTAACGGCGCTAATGACGTCGCTGGCAATGAAGGCGCCCTTTGCGAGCTTCGTAATCCATCCCAGGCCAGCTTCAATGGGGTTCGTCGTGTCGTCGATATCATTGCCATACAGGCAGTAGCCCTTTTCAAGGCGGAGTGTGTCACGCGCCGCTAGGCCAATCCACTCCAAACCAAACTCTTGCCCTTCTTCGAATAGTCTTGCAACAACGGCCTCGGCGGTGGTAACATCACCTCGGAAGTACACTTCAAAGCCCAATTCGCCAGTGTATCCCGTCCTAGATATGATGGCTGGCTGGTTCGCAAACATTCCATCCACAAACGAATAGTAGGCAACGTCTTGCAAAGGGGCATCGGTAAGGCGTTGCACGAGGTCGAGCGATTTTGGCCCCTGAATAGCCAATAGGTGAACAAGGTCGCTGACGTCGGTCACCGTTACGTCGTCGATATCCGATGCATGCGACTGCACCCACGCCAAGTCTTTGTCCTTGCAAGCACCGTTTACGACCAACATATAGTGGTCGCCACGGTGATACACCAGCAAGTCATCAACAATGCCACCGTGCTCATAGCACATGGCCGAATATTGTGCCTTGCCAGGTACGAGTTTCGACGCGTCGTTGATGGTGATTCTCTGAATCAAGGCAAGTGCTCCAGATCCGCGAATCTCGAACTCGCCCATGTGTGACACGTCAAAGACGCCTACACCGTTGCGCACAACGTTGTGCTCGTGCAGAATACCGCCGGGATACTGGATGGGCATCTCGAATCCGGCAAACGAGACCATTTTAGCGCCGGCGGCGCGGTGTAAGGCGTTAAAGGCTGTGGTGTTCATTCTTGTTTCCTGTCGTACAATTGCGCGCAAAGATACCACCAGTTAACGCACATCTATGGTTGCCATCATTTGGGCCGTCGTGGCCGCAATCCTTGCCATCCTCGTGGTGGTTGTCGAACAACTGCTAGGATTTCACGAACCAACGAGTTCGGCCGTATCTCCAAACATCCTGTGGTTCATCATTCCGCCACTTGTCGTTGTCGCCGCCATGGTTCATAACAGGCAACGATCAACCGAGACCATTACCTACGGATCGGCACTTCGTGTGGGCCTCGTTACTGCTGCGGCTACGTCCGCCATTCTTGCAGCAACGTGGGCTGTTATCACAAAGGTGCTGGTTCCCGACTTTGCCTTCCTTCTCACAGCGCAACGACATGCTGACGTAATGTCGGCTGGTGCAGCCGGCAACGAAGCCATGGCACAGGTGTACGCGGCCGCAAAACTGTTTACCATGCCAACTATCATGATCGTTGGATTTGTGCTGCCCATAGTGTCCGGCAGTATCGCCGCGGCCGTTGCAGCCATCGGTTTGCGACGCGTCGCAGCGAAGTAAACTGCCTGCTCTAGGCGACGAACTATCGAGGTCGCCCAAGCGAGAATGCAATATTTTGTTGTTTCGATTCCTCGTTGTATGTTGCCATTGTTCCGTTCGGTGTAGGCGTGCAAGGGACGGCTCGCTGGCGCCTTTGGTCCGGAAACGGGTGAACGGAGCGTCACCATAGTGTGGTGGGACGTGGAAGAACGGGGATACTCCTCGCTTCCAACAGGGCTTGGGTACTTCACCCAAGCCCTTGTTTTTTCGACGGAGGTGGAATGATTTCGCGACGCAATGCACTACGGTCTATGGCCGTTGCAACGGCCGGCCTTGTTCACGTCAACGCGCGATCGCTTGCGGCATGGATACCGCAAGCCGTCGATGGCAAGGCAGCTAGCGCTGTTGCCACCGACGAAGACTTTTGGGCTTCCATACGCTTGGCCTACGACGTTGAGCGCACTGTCGTTAACCTGAACAATGGCGGAGTAGCACCAGCGCCGCGATCAGTTATCGAGTCTCAACGTCGAGGCATCGAATTCACCAACGAGTTGCCAGCGCGCAACCTATGGCAGACGCTTGAACCTCGCGCCGAGACGGTACGGGCAGGACTAGCTCGCATGATGGGCACTGCGCCTGACGAGATTGCCATTATGCGCAATGCAAGCGAGGCGTTGCAGACCGTACAACTTGGACTTACGCTCCGTTCGGGCGACGAAGTCGTAACGACCGAACACGACTATCCGCGCATGATCACAACGTGGCAGCAGCGTGCCCGTCGAGACGGCATCGTGCTTAAGCAGGTGCCGGTACCTATTCCATTGCGTTCGGACTCCGAGATCGTCGATGCTTTGGAACGCGCCATCACATCACGCACGCGAGTGGTTCACATTTCGCATGTCGTCTTCATCACGGGCCAGGTAATGCCCGTAGCTGCTATCGCTGCGATGGCGCGCCGCAAGGGCATCGACTGTATCGTCGACGGAGCACATTCGTTTGCCCAGATACCGTGCTCGCTCGAAGGCCTTGGCTGCGACTTCTTTGGTACGTCACTCCATAAGTGGCTTAGCGCGCCCATCGGCACCGGCATGTTGGCTGTGCGCAAGGATCGCATCAAGGATGTTTGGCCGCTTATGGCTGCACCGGATACGATGGATGCCGATATCCGCAAGTTTGAGGAAATCGGCACCCATCCAGCCGCCATTCACAATGCTATTGCCGATGCCATTGCTTTCCACGAGGCCATTGGCCTTGAGCGTAAGCGTGCACGGTTTCGACATCTGCATTCGACGTGGTACAACATGGTTCGCAGCTCATCTCGCATCTCGCTTGCTACCCGATTCGACGATCCATCACAACAAGGGGCACTGGTTTTGCTGACGCTGGACGGCGTCAAGCCCGCCGACCTTTCGGCCTGGCTTCTGGACAAACACCGCATTTTCACGGTTGCCATCGAGATCGCCAACGCTAGCGGCCTGCGCGTAGCGCCAAACGTCTATACAAGTACAGCCGAGATGGAACGATTCGGCTCGGCGATTGCCGACGTGGTATCGGGTAAGGCCTCGGTACCTAGCCGATAGCTACGACACCTGTTGCCGGAGCTCTACGCTATCGTCGACGATCTCGCGCGAAGCCGAAGGCATGAAGATCTCATCAATCTCTTGCGAGAACGTGTGGCTTCGGTGATAGTATGCCTGATCGCGCACGAAGGCCGTCATGATGTCGACGTGCCAGGGTGGCACCAGCGTAACGTGCACCTTATCGTCCCAGTCGAAGTTCTTGCACGGTTCGCCGGTGCCCCGTATCAGGTCTAGGCCACGGTCCATAAAGGTGGAGAAGAAGGCCTGCACCACGTCTTCATCCGAGCTGGCAAGCATGATATGTAGATGGTCATCCAAAACCGTAAGAGCGCGAAACGCGCAACTACACTTGCCGCAGATGTCGTTGGCAAGCTCTTCGAGCAGCGGCTGAAGACCTGTCGGAAACGAACCGCACTGTGGCGACGGCATCAGCATAAAATGAATGCCGATGGGGCGATCGGTATTTCGAGAAAACACAGAATTCCTTTGCACAAATCGTGGTACATTGTTGGCTGTACTCCATTGTGCATTGGGAGGGGAGAAGTGTGACAGTGCAGCGGCGCATTACACGGCGCATTAGGCTGATGTCAACGAGACTACTGCGCGAACTCCGTGGCCTTGGCACGAAGGCCAAGGTGGGAATCACGTGATTGGTGACGACCGTGCAAGGACGTAGCCGCTTCACGTAGTACAGATTCGTCTGCACAGGGTAGGCCGTTCAAGCGCCAATTCACGGTTGGTCGCGTAAGAAAGGCCTCTACCGCTTCTAAGAACCATGGGCGGCCCGGGACAAAAAGGGCTTTGGCAAAAAGAACCTTGGCCTTTCGGTTTTGATACGTGACGGTGAGACCAAGCTGCTTGTCGACGCTGTCCATCCAGCTAGGTTTTACCGTTCGTAGGTCGCAGTGGCGCACGTCAGCCCATTGCACGTGAATGGGTGGCGCAAGCAGGCCGTAGCGGATGATGAGTTCTTGATCGGTGCACTCTAACGCCGTAATCTCTGTCTCGGTAGGCACCACCGAAACGGTGCGTAGCCCATAGGCAGCAAGCGACAGCAGCGCAACAGCCACGCCCAAGACTATCGGCACTGCCTCAAGGTTCGTTAACACATGCACTCCAAACCCAGCAGCTAATGTTGTGGCGCTCGCCCAAATGGCAACTGTACGCCTCTTTCTGTCAAGGCCAATGATGGTGCTTGGTTTCTCTGTCATGGGGCACCGCAAAACTACGGCGACGATTACAGATCAAGTACTGAGCGAATGCCCTACTTCCAACGCAGCGTAGGTAGCAGGTCGTCCTGCTTTTTGCAAACATATTTGGATTGAGTCCAAATAAGCGTTAAGTTTGTACTGTCTTCAGTAGCAAACCTTTCAACATACACGCACAGTTATGATGAAGAACATCGTCCTTGCCCTGGTTGTTTCGCTAGCACTTGCTGCTTGCAGTGATTCAAGTACCGATCCTAAGCCCGATCTAACGATTCCAACAGTGTACGACTCGACGTCGTGGCGCACGAATGCAGCCACTGAACTGAGCGTGCAGGCCGCCCTTTCGAATCTCACCCGCGAAATGCAGCGTGGTCGTACGCCCGGTACTACCGTTGAAGCGTCTGTGCTGACATCTGCATTTGCCCCTCTTCGAGCGATTACCACACCGTACTACGCTTCGCGGATCGACGCATGGATTCCCGAACTGGTTGCCTCGAGCGGTGGTACGTTCGACCCACGAAAGACAGCCGCCGAGAATGGCCAAGGTGGTACGTTCGGTGCCTACCTGTTCGACGAATATGGCGTCGAGATTGAACAACTCATCGAAAAGGGTTTGTTCACGGCTGCCCAATATAACCACGCCCTAACGGTAATGGCCGAAGCCCCTTCGGTTGCCGCTGTTGACCGCATTTTGGCCGTCTATGGCGCCCACCCGGGTTTTGCCAACTCTGGTACGAGCGGCAAGCTCAACCGCGATTTCCACTCGGCAGTATATGCCGCACGGCGTAGCGACACGACAGATCAAAACAGTCTGTACCTTCGAATCAAACGTGGGCTGCTCAAGGCGCGTGCAGCCGCTGCCGCGGGCCCCGACTACACGACAGAATATGCCGAAGCGATGGCCGAAGTTCGGCTCAATTGGGAACGTGCCATCATGGCCACCGTGGCAAACTACCTGTATACTGCGATTGACGTTTTGAAGTCAACAAATCCCGACGATGCTAAGCTAGCCGGAGCTATGCATGCCTATGCCGAAGGCCTTGGCTTCCTTCATGGATGGAAGACGATTCCGGCAAGCCGCAAGGTGATTCCTGATGCAACCGTTGATGCACTCCTGAGCACATTGGGTGCGCCAGCCGGAGGCACTGCGACGACGTTAGCACTCTTTACGAATCCGGCTCAAGGTATCACGGCGTTTGACGCAGCAATCAATAACATCAAAGCATTGTATGGCTTCTCGAATGCCGAGATGGAGAGCTTCAAGGTTAACTGGGTAACAGCGCAACGCCGATAATGCTGAAGTCTCTATCTGTCATAGCTGTGCTGATCGCATTCCTTGGTGGAGGATGCGGTAGCAGTAACCCCGATGGTCCTGCCGATGGATTCGATCGCGGAGCGATGCTTTCTAGCATGGCGCAAACGTACATCCAGCCGCAGTACACCGAGGCCGTTACGCGCGCCGAAGCGCTGTTGTCATCCGTCGAATCGCTTACGGCGTCGGCCACCGAGGAGCGCGTGCGTACGGCGCGCAGTGCATGGCTTGCCTGCGCCGAGCAGTGGCAACGTGTTTCTATGTTCGACTTTGGTCCTGCCGAGGGAATTCTTGGCGACCTAGTCCAGATCGTCGGTACGTTCCCGTCGAACTCGGCTCGTATCGAAGCCCTTGTTACTGCAGGCGACACAACGATGACGTCGTTCGAACGCGACGTACGTGGCATCAATGCACTCGACTATCTGTTGTTTTCGGGGTCAGAGACGGACGTCGCAGCCGCGCTGCTGCCTAGTGCCGCTGGCACTCGTGCTGCCTACATGCGTAGCGTTGCACGACATCTCGTGGGCGAACTCCGGCGCGTACGCGATGCATGGAGTTCCTCGTATGCGGCTACGTTCTCGGCCAACGTGGGTACAGATGCAGGCAGCTCGATAAGTTCCATTGTGAACAATCTGGCAATGAGTTTCGAGGTTGTGAAGAACGACAAAGTGGGCTTGCCTGGCGGGTTTCGAGCAGGGCAAAAACGGTCCGAACCGGAACGCGTCGAAGCTCGATACTCCAACAACTCGATGCGACTTGCTCGTCTGCACTTCGAGGCGATACGAGCGTTTTGGGAGGGACAGGTGCCAACGTCGTCAAATGGTGCAACGTTCATCTCAATCCGACAATATCTCGAGAACGTCGTTGGTGGGCCCCGTTTGGTTGACGAAACGCGCGCCCAGTTCGCGGCCGTAGAAGCAGCGTTTTCTGCCTGCGGTAGCGAATCTGTAGCGTCTCTTGCAGCTTCGAACGACCCTCGATTGGCAGCGCTCCATACCGAACTTCAGAAACTCACACGGTTCGTAAAGAGCGAATTGTCATCGCTTCTTGGTGTTGCCATAACATACAGTTCGGGCGACGGAGATTAACGCAGCACTCATATCGGCGTTGTCGTTCCTGCGAGGTTCGACGTCCATAGCACCCTTGGTTTCACTAAGGGTGCTTTTTGGTTTTTCTATGGTAGTGAGTTGCGTACGGTTTTTGTGGCTTGGATGGGTCCACGAACAGTACGTAGCGCCTCGCGTCCACTTCCCGTACCTTGGATATTCGTGGGTAACGCCGCTGCCCGAGCCGGCAATGACGGCAGTGTTTGTGGTGATGACACTCGCCGCCGTAGGCGTGATGTTCGGAGCGTGGTACCGTGTTTCGTCGATTGTTCTGTTCGTGGCCTTCACGTATGTGGAACTCATCGACAAAACATACTACCTCAATCACTACTACTTCGTGAGCATCATGGCCTTCATGCTAGCACTCGTGCCAGCGCATGGGGCATGGTCGGTAGATGCGTGGCGGCGTCCGCAGCGCGCAATCCAACACATTCCACAATGGATCCTGGCCGCATTCAAGCTGCAAATTTCCATCGTTTACATTTATGCCGGCATTGCCAAGCTTACGCCGCATTGGCTTATCGACGCTATGCCGTTGCGCATTTGGTTGCCGGCCAATGATTCGGTGCCCCTTATCGGATGGTTGTTTGCCTTGCCCTGGATACCATGGGCGATGTCGTGGATGGGTATGCTGTACGACTGTACGGTGCCGTTCTTTTTGTTGTGGAGCAAGACTAGGCCTTGGGCATACTTAGCGGTGGTTGTGTTTCACATCGTCACGGGCATACTCTTCCAAATTGGTGTGTTTCCCGTCGTGATGATATTATCGACGCTTGTGTTCTTTTCGGCCGAGGCACATGAGCGCGTGCTGAATCGTACGCTGGGTTGGCTTCGCCGAACATCGGATATGGGACGGGCGTGGACGTCGCGTTGGTCGAGAGTGCTTGCAGTGGTCGTTTCCATTCACGTGCTGATACAGATTGTTGTGCCGTTTCGATTCCTTCTCTACCCTGGTAACCTGTATTGGACCGAGGAGGGATATCGATTTTCATGGCGTGTGATGTTGGTTGAAAAGGCAGGTACGGCTACGTTTACTGTTCACGATCCCATTACATCGCGCCCTGGAGTCATTGTAAACCGCGACTGGCTGAATACCCATCAAGAAAAGCAGATGTCGTTTCAGCCGGATATGATCCTGCAGTTTGCACACATCCTGCGCGACCACTACACCACTCCAGATGGTAGGGTGCCAAGGGTCACCGCGGACGTATGGGTGACGATGAACGGCGCTGCTTCGCGGCAGCTTGTGGATCCCACGCGCAACCTTGCGGCCGAGGAACAGGGCTTTCACCGCTACGACTGGGTGCTGCCATGGGAGTGAGAATAGCGATTGCGTTGTTCCTCATCTCTGCTGCAACGGCGTGGGCACAGCCCGGCTGTGTGTGGTTGCGCATCGTTGATGCCGACGATGCCATGCCAATTGCCAGAGCACGCGTGAGTGCCCAAGGAATGACGCCGTACGATGGTACAACCAACGGCGATGGGCGTGTGCGCATCTGCGGCAGAGAGGGCGGAGCACCAGTTCGCATCGTTGCCGTTGGTTTCGAGTCCGTCGAGATGCGTCTACCCGATATGGTGGCAAAGCCAGACAGCGACGTGGTGGTGGTACTGTATCGCAAAAGCACACGTACGCCAGACGTAACGGTAACGGCCGATAGGGAACAACGAATGGCCATGCGGTTGGACGACGTAACCAACGCGGCCATCTATGCGGGCAAAAAAACAGAGCGCATCGAGTTAAATGCCATAACGGCAAATACAGCCACAAACAATCCGCGCCAAGTATACGCTTCGATTCCTGGGCTCAACATCTGGGAGAGCGACGGTGCCGGCCTGCAGCTTGGCATTGGCGGTCGGGGCTTGTCGCCCAACAGAACGTCGAACTTCACTACGCGGCAGAATGGCTACGACATTTCGGCCGACCCGTTAGGGTATCCCGAAAGCTACTACACACCACCTCTCGAAGCTGTAGAGCGCATCGAATTGGTGCGCGGAGCTGGCTCGCTGCGCTACGGCACACAGTTTGGTGGCATGCTCAACTTTGTGATGCGCGAAGGCGACCGCAGCAAGCCTCTCGCCTCGCGTACGCGCCTGTCGGGTGGGTCGTTTGGCTTTGCCTCTTTGTACACCGAGGTAGGGGGCACCGTAGAAGGCGTAAACTACATCGCCATATACCGCGGCGCGCGGGGCGACGGCTGGCGTCCGAATAGTGGCTTTGGTATGCATACGGCCTATGCCGCCGTGCGCATACCCTTAGGCGCTATGTGCAAGCTGCAGGCCGAGTACACGTACACATCGTACTTGGCCCAACAGCCCGGAGGGCTTACCGACCGACAGTTTGCCGTTGACCCTTATCAGAGTTTGCGATCGAGGAATTGGTTTGGGGTAGACTGGAATCTGGCATCGCTACGGTTTGATGGTGTCTTGTCGGAGACCACAACGATCCAGAGCATTCTATTTGCAACACTCGCCAGCAGGCGAGCTGTTGGCAACCTTGAGCGTATCAATGTGATCGACATGCAGGGAGAGCGAACGTTGATTGATGGGCGATTTGAGAACATTGGTAACGAAACCACCCTGATGCATGACGTGGAGCTGTTTGACACAACGTCGACGGTGTTGGCGGGCTGGCGGCTGTTTCGAGGCACAACAACGCAGCGCCAAGGCAATGCTAGTGCCGGTTCGGATGCCGATTTTCGATATCTGCGACCGAATGATCTAGAAGGTTCGGACTACCGATTTCCGAACGACAATGCAGCGCTGTTTGCCGAGGCCGTGCTTCGCCTGGGCAGTGGTTGGGCTGTGGTTCCCGGGATACGCTTCGAGCACATTACGACGCGTAGCAACGGCTACTTCAAACAACGCCTGACGGACTTTGCCGGCAACGTCATTGTCGACACAAACATTGCGGAGTCGCAAACGCGATCACGGTCGTTTGTGATTGTTGGGCTTGGTATCACGCGACAACTAACGCGCGACGTTGAACTCTACGGCAACATCTCGCAGAACTATCGATCGATAACGTTTAGTGATTTGCGTATCGACAATCCCAATTTGATTGTCGACACGGCCATCACCGACGAGCGCGGATACAATGCCGACATCGGCATCCGCGGCTGCGTTGGCTCTGCACTTCAGATAGACGCCAGCGTGTTCTACCTGCGATACGACCGTCGGATTGGACAAATCCTTCGCGCCGATCAAGCGCCATTGTTTTTGCCATATCGCTATCGAACGAACATCGCCGACGCCTACACCGCTGGCATAGAGGCCGTGGCTACCCTAGGCGTCTCGAGTCTCCTCGGCCTTGGCGCCGACGCACCCGATGTGCGATGGATGGTGAACGTTTCGGTTCTGCGAGGTGAGTACATTAACACCGACGAACCAAGTGTGCGCGGCCGTCAGGTCGAGCTTGTGCCCCCATATACACTTCGAACGGGGCTACGAGCCTCGTGGGGTAGCTGGAACGCCTCGATTCTTGCGGCGGTAACTGGACGCCATTACACCGATGCAACCAACGCAGAACTAAGCGCAACAGCCGTAAACGGCAGTATACCGCAGTACACTGTTGTGGATGCGTCGGTACGATACCGCTTCGGATCGATAGCCGCAGAACTCAGTGTAAATAATGCTCTGGATGCACTGTACTTCACGCGGCGCGCAGAGGCCTATCCTGGACCCGGCATCATTCCGGCCGACATTCGCAGCGTTACACTCACGCTTGAAGCCACGTTGTAACATCGACAACGTGCGACTAGAACTCGATAATGATGCCTATCGTTGGCGTTACTAAGGTTGACGTGTTGTCGAGGAATAGCGGGATCGCGTTCGAACCGTCCGCACGAACAGGCTGTCCGTCGGTACTTACCCAGTCGGTGTTCTCGGGATTACGCTGAAAGGTATACTGCTGCGGTGCATCCAATGAAAACCCCGCAACATTCTGGACATCGAGGAAGAGGTCGAGCGACCACGACTCGAACGACCACTTTTTGTCGATACGAATGTCGATTTGTCGAAAGGCACGAAGACGCTCTTGGTTTAGGCGTTCGTTATCCAACTGTACCTGGCCCGTAAGTAGGTAGAGTCTGCGAGACGCCGTTGTGTCGATAGGAGTAAAGGGCGAACCACCGGCATAGCGAAACTTCGCGCCGAACTCCCACCCACCATCCAGCTTGTATCCAACAATACCACTTACCAAGTGGCGGAAGTCCCAAGCGGAAGGAACAAACTCGTCCGAGAAGAGACCTGTGAACTCGCTGAACAAGAGGGTATACGACACCGTAGTAAAAAAGCGTTCTGTGAGTTTCTTTTGGAAGAAGAGCTCGGCGCCGTACGCCCTACCACGCCCTACGCTAGCTACGGGTTCGTTGCCAAGCACGGCAAAGTCGGTTCCCCGGTTAGCAAGAGACACACTGTCAAGCAAAGAAACAGGATAGTCGCTATAGGTCTTATAGAAGCCCTCAAGCGTCATCCGAATACTTGGTTCGGGAACGAACTCTACTCCCGCCACATAGTGGGTGGTGCCAATGTAGTTCGTGTTGCGATTGACGAGCTGATTATTTGCATCACGGAATCCAAGGATGGTGTACTGCGGTAGCTTGTAATAGCGTCCAACGGAGGCATTGAGATTCCACGACGAGTCGAGAACGAACGACGCCGATACGCGCGGCGAAAACGTCCGCCAGAACTCGTTGCCAGTCGTCATAAACGTATTGCCGTCGGCACGTATGCCGCCAGAAAGCAGCAGGCGATTTGCGAGCACCGACGTTGAAACGTCGGCATAGGCACCATAGCGAAAGAAGTCCATGTCGGACGCAAAGTCCAGCACGCGCTCGGGCGAAATGCGGTTGAACGTTGCATTGTTGTACTTGGAGTACTGGCCCTGAATACCGAAGCGAATCGACGTATTCTCGGAAAGCGTGCGGTACTCGATGCGTCCCTTGTTTTCGATTTCTTGCGAATTCACTCGCAAGCCAACGCCGATCACGTTGCCGATGTTGTCGCGCTCATTACGCAATAGCTGGTTGTCGAACATGTTTCGGCTCAGGACGAAGAGCAACTGGCCATTATCGAGCGACTTCTTGAGCGACGCGCCAAACGTATAATTCCATTGTTCGATGGCAGGTGCTGCTCGTAGAACGAACTCCTTGTCGGGCGTCGCTTCGCGGGGCACGCCAAACTCGAAGAAGTCGAGAGCGCCAACGCCAAGCACCGTGAGTGTCGTTTTGTTGTCGAACTGCGTTGTTGTCTTAAACTGGAAGTCCCAAAAGTTGGGCCGTATGGGCAAGTCGATAGCTTGGAACAGCAGGTCGAGGTAGGAACGTCGTGCCGAGGCGATGAACGTTGTGTTGTCGGATACCGGTCCGTCGAACGTGAGTGCCACTTCGGTAGCACTTACGCGGATGTTACCTTGGAGGTTCTCCTTGTTGCCTTCTTTTTGGGTGACGGCGATGACAGATGACAGTGCATTGTCGTAGCCACTTCCGAACGACGACGACGACAGGGTAACGTCTTCGATGAAGGCCACGTTGAGAATGCCTGCTGGTCCGCCGGCGCTGCCTTGCGTTGCAAAGTGATTGATTTGCGGAATCTCGATACCGTCTAGATAGTAGACGTTTTCGCTGGGGCCGCCACCGCGCACGGTGATGTCGTTGCGGAAACTGGCGCCGCCCGTAGCGCCGCCCACGCCGGGCAACGCTTGTAGCACGCGTGAGATATCAAAGTTGCCACCTGGATTACTGCGAATCTCTTCGGTTGTAAGGCTTTGCACGGAGAGAGGCGTTTCAGAGCGCTTGCCGAAGGTCCTACCTTCGACCGTTACGGCCTCGACTTGGGCTGTTGCCGGCTCGAGTTCAATCACGAGGTTCACCACGTTGCCCGACGTGACCACGATGTTGAACAGCTGTGTGGGCTTAAAGCCAACCGATGTAGCCACAACGGTGTAGGACTTGGGTGGAATCTTTTTTACGCTATACTCTCCCCGAGCGTTAGCAAATGCGCCAAGGTTGGTACCTTCGAGGCGTATCGTCGCTCCTGGTATCGCCTCTTGCGTTGCCGAATTACGCACGGTACCCGAGATCGTGCCCGAGCTTTGTGCTTGCGTTGTATAGAAACCTGCTAGTAGTAGCAGGCAGGCAGTGATAAGATTTCTACTCATAGGTGCAGCCATGGTGAAGGGCGCGGTAACACAGCAGCAATCGTTGTGGTTCCCGCGTGCCGCAATATTGGCTGTGCTGCACTGTGACGGGGGTCACTGTATGGCGGTACGAACTTTGCGAATTTGCATCATCATTCACACCTATTCACAGGAAATCGACATGTTAGGACGCATTTTATCTATGCTGCAAGGGGGCACCGGTAACGTTGCCGAGGTACTTGCAGGCAAGCACATTGTTATCGATGTTCGAACGCCGCAAGAGTTTGCTGGCGGCCATGTTGCTGGCTCAAAGAACATTCCGTTGCAGCAGCTACAAGGTCGGATGAACGAGATTCCGAGCGACGTACCCATCGTGTTTTGTTGCGCCAGCGGAGCGCGCAGTGGTTCGGCAACGTCGGCCGCGCAAGCTGCAGGCCGAACGGCGGTCAACGGCGGTCCGTGGGTAAACGTCAATCGCCTGCTTGCAGGGAGTCGCTCATGAAGTCGCTGTGGCGTTGGTCGGTGCCCCTTATCATGCTTGTAGCTGCGGGCTGGGCGGTGTTTGCACAGGGAACGAATCAGGTTGTGCCAGACAAGGCCGTGGAGCTGATGAAGTCGCAACCGTCGTTGATTGTGCTTGATGTGCGCACTGCGGGGGAATATGCTGGTGGACACCTAGTGGGTGCAATCAACATTGATGTTACGAAGTCCGATTTTGATAAGAGAATTGCACGACTTGATAAGAAGAAGCCAATCTTGGTATACTGCGCTGTGGGCGGAAGAAGTGCTAAGGCTACGAAGATGCTAACAGAAGCTGGGTTTACAGTATACGATCTCGTGGGTGGCTTTAGTCGGTGGCAGCGCGAGGACCGCCCTTCGGAGCGTTAAGGATGGCAGACATGTTTGCCGATAGCTTCGTGGGCTATGCCCGGTGGGTCTGGTATGCGTTGATGCATCCGGGCTGGGATAACTTCCTCTTGTGGCTTGTAGTTCTGTCGATGGTGGTATGGATGGTGGAAATCATCGTTCCATGGCGAAGGAACCAGCCGATCATTCGGAAGGATTTTTGGCTCGATGCGTGGTACATGGTGTTTAACGTCGTGGTGTTTTCACTCATCGGCTACTATGCCATTTCCAATGTGGTTGCCCACGCCGTGCGATCGGCATTGCTGGAAGTAACGGGTTGGGAGAGCTTGGCCGTGATTGACCTGTCGAGTCTGCCTGTGTGGTCGCAGTTGCTCATCATGTTTGTGCTGCGCGACTTCATTCAGTGGAATGTACATATCGTGCTGCATCGTGTGCCGTGGTTGTGGGAGTTCCATAAGGTCCATCACAGTGTAGAGCAGATGGGCTTTGCTGCTCACTTGCGGTTTCATTGGATGGAGACGATTGTGTACCGTGTGGTTGAGTACATTCCGTTAGCGCTTCTAGGATTTGGTATCAGTGAGTTTCTGATTGTCCATGTGGTTGCGTTAGCAATTGGCCACCTTAACCACGCAAACGTGCGGCTGCCACTGGGCAAGCTTGTCTATGTGTTCAACTCGCCACAGATGCACATTTGGCATCATGCTAAAGACATCCCAAAGGGGTCGTATGGCGTGAACTATGGTCTCTCGCTAAGTGTGTGGGATTGGCTGTTTGGCACTGCATGGATGCCCAAGGATGGAAGAGACATCGCGCTCGGATTCGAAGATGTCGAGCGATATCCTACGTCGTTCTGGCAACAGATGCGAGCTCCGTTTACTCGGCGACAACGCAAGTAAGAGCTAGACAAAAAGCAAGCGGGGCGTGACACAAGTGTCACGCCCCGCTGTTGTTTACGGCGATTGGTATCGCAGCCTGATTAGCGAACCATGGTCACGGGAACCGTGGCAATGGTGCTGCCATGCTGGACCATGATGTAGTACATACCACTGGAAACTGGTGTGCCAGCAGCATCGCGGCCATCCCAGCGAACCAATGTGCCTGCAGTAGCATCGGCTACGTTGAACGCGGTAACCGTGTGGCCAGTTGCCGACATCACACGAATGGCAACATTGCCAGTGAGCGAGCCAAGCGAAATCGACACGGCGTCGAACGATGGATTCGGAGCAACGGTAACGCCTAGGTTTGCGGCCTCGACCACACTCGATGGGTCGTCGCCTAATCCAGCCATGTTAACGGTGCTATTTCCGCCAGTCGAGGATACGATGTTGAGAGCAGCTGCCTTAGCACCAGTTGTTGTTGGTGTAAAGTCCAAGCAGAGCTGAACTGTTTGACCGGCACCGATGGTAACGGGCAGTGTCGACTGAACAGCAAACTGATCGCTATTGGCACCTGCGATAGAAGCGTTGTCGACTGCTACGTCGGTACTCGATGTGTTCGTTACGTCAACACAGAGTGTCTTCGTTGTTGTAATCGCAACCGTGCCAAAGTCGGCAAGCTGTGCAACGTCGTAACGAAGCACCGCTTCGGCTGCCAGTGTGATAGTGCCGGTGTTATTGGCAGGAGCATCCGTTGTAATGGTGATGGCACCGGCCATTGTACCGCGAGTACCTGCCGTGCCAACGACGGTGATGCTGGCTGACTGGCCTGGCTGCAGTGTGTACAAGTTGGCTGGAGCGCTTGTAACAACAAAGGCGGGGTTCGAAGAAGTTACCGAAAGTACGGTGAGAGGAGCCGTGCCCGAGTTGGTAATAACACTGGCGAGCGTAGCTGTGCTGGAGTGGCCGACAGGGATTTCGCCCATGTTGTGCGAAGCAACAGCGAGCTCAAGTTCGGCAACAGGAATCACTTCTTCGACAACCTTGACGAGTGCAGATGTCGAGGTGACAGCACCACATCCATTGCGGACAATGACGTTGTACGAGCCAGCATCGGAGAACTTCGACTGTGCAATGGTATAGTCAACTGATGTGGCGCCTGGAATTGGCTGACCATTCTTGAACCACTGAATGGTGCGAACATCGGTTGCTTCGATCGACAAGTTGATTGGCTTACCAACTTCGACCGTCATGGCCCGGAGGTTCTTTGTGATGGTCGGCGGAGCAATCACTGTGATGACGGCGGCTGTTGAAGTGACGTTCAGACCGCATGTTCCGGTAGCGCGAACGGTGTAGCGGCCAGCGTTGGCAGCTGTCACACGATCAATCGTAAGAACATTCGAGTTGATGTTTGGAATCGCAACCGTGTCGCGGAACCACTGATAGTTAAGATCCGTGCCAGTGAACTCCGATGTGAGCGTCAACCGCGATCCAACGCAGGCGTCGGTTGATGTTGGGCTAGAAACGAGCACCGGTTGCAAGAACCCTGCGAGGTTGACTTCGCGGCTGGTTGCCGTAACCTGACAATTGTTAGGGTTGGGAACGTTGCTCGTGGCCACGCAACGATACAGACCGTTCATTGAGTATGTATAGTTGTTGATGGCATACGTCGGGCTTGTGGCGCCTGGAATTGCTTGACCATTGCGGAACCATTGATACGTGAGGTTGGTACCCGACGCCGTAAACGTCATGCTAGAATTCGTTCCTGGGCAAAGGACGAGGTCGTCTGGTTCCGACGTCGTGCGTGGACGGAACACTACGTTAAACGCCGTCGCCGAGCTCGTTATCGTTGGGGCACATTGGCCACTCACAACGCAGTCATACGTACCAACGTGGGTGGCACCAGCGTTCATTATCACGAGGTTTGAATCGGTGGCGCCGGGAATATTCACGCCGTTGCGTCGCCACTGCAACTGTCTGCCAGTTGCTACTGCGCGTATGCGCAGCGTATCGTTTGCCCCTTCACACACATCCCGTGTTGCAGGTGGCTGTTGAGTAATTGTTGGAGCTAATGCCACCGTTAGCACGGCTGGTGAAGAACCCGTAATGGCCGTATTTGGATTGCACGCGTCGCGCAGCACAACGTCATAGATGCCTGCGCTATTGGCGTTGACAACGAACGTCCACGATGGAACCGACGTCGTGGCTTGTACTACGCCATCCTTGCGCCAGTCGTACGTGCCATTCGTCATAGTTGAAGCAACTGTAAACGTGGTGGTTGTTCCCGTACAAGCTGCGCGGCTCGTTGGTTGTTGTGTGATGGTGGGACCTGCACAAGGCGACGCCACCGTGAACCGGGCAAGAACCTCGCCACTGGCAGATGGTCCGGGGCAAACGCTTGAAGCGCGGAGCCGGTCTGCTTTCTGCACGCCATTCACAAGGACCAAGCCATCAGACACACGAACAACACTTAGGCGTGTGCCCTGCCAGTTGTCACCGAAAGAATCCCACCCATATAGTATGTAGTCTCCTGGTACTACGTTGAACGTCACACTTGTTGGCGGTGTGCCACCAGTAGCGTGACAGGTTACGCTTTGATTGGTTGCTGCATTTACGATATTCCAGCCAACCTCGGAAGGGTATGTGTCTCGGTTAGGATTATCCAACCGAAGCGTGACTGTTTGCGCAAACGAGCTGCCGAACGCCAACAGGCAAAGAACGGCTGCCAACATTGCGCGCTGAAAACGGAAGAGCGACACCTTGCCCACAACAGGCGTGGCATTAGCTGCCGACCTCGAACGTGTTTCAAGGAACATAACGGTTACCTCAAAGATGAAAGATTGTGAAACGTGGAGCCACACCCAGGTGTAGCTTCATGTTGTGAAAGTTAGTTGTCCAAAAAACGCAGAATATTGACCCGACCCCGTGGTGCAGGAGAGTAGGGTGTTGTGCCGCCTTCATATTCAGCGTAATCGTCGGATTGCCGTGGGACAACGGGCTTTCCATCTCTAAGGTTTTGGCGTGGTGTGACTCGATTCGTCGGGCGGCACAGACCGAAAATAGCACAAATGTTGGATTCGTAACATCGAAGGGCTGTAACATTTTTAGCGCTCGTGGTATGCCATAGTTTCGGCCTCGGAAGACCGAATTGGTAACGTATTGCATTTCAAGATGTTATGTCGATGTTGCTAGTTCCAGTCATTCTGGCAGCGCAGCGACGTTTTATCACGATTGTGCAGCGTTCAACCGCAGATTCGATGTCACGAGGCGCTGATACTTTCCCACGTCGATGTAACAACATGGCCAGAATGTTGTTCACGTTCAGTTAGGCCGAGCAGGACTCTGGGTCGCCGGGATCGCACCACGATGCCCAGCAGATCTCCGAGTTTCGTGCCTTAAATCTCTCGTCACGGTTATCTTTTCACGCTTCCAGGTTTGCCACATGCGACTGTACCTTACTCTACTGTCCGTCCTAATATCCTTTGCCCATCTCTCTGCCACAGTGTCGCAGCCGCGTGTGTTCGTCGAGAATCGCGGTCAGTGGTCGTCGCACATCCTTTACGCCGCTCCTGCGGCTTCAGGAACGGTGCTCGTAACACGTACAGGCATGATGGTGGTCCAGTCGGGCATTGCTTCCGATGGTTCCGAACGCCAGCACGCAGTGTCGTTCGATGTAATTGGTAGCGTGGGTTGCTCCAATGTTGTTGCCGACACTCCAGCCGATTTGCCCCGCGTACACTCTACCGCTGCGCGTGGACCGCTCACATCCTCGCTAGCAGCCAGCCGCGTGGTAACGCGCAACGTCCTGCCCGGTGTGCACCTTGAATACGTATGGGAGGGTGACGCTATCCGCTACAATGTCCTCGTCGATGCTCAGCACACACTTCCCTCCAAGTTATTCTCTGTGAAGGGGGCTTCGAACGTCCACGCAACCACGGACGGGTTCTCGTGCACGACCGATCTTGGTGATATCGCCATGGCGGGAACCGTAGCGTATCTGGATGGCACAGGCAAGCGGCTACCCGTTCGTACAACGTCAACGAAGAACACCATCGGATTCGATGTTGCCAACCGAAGTGCGGCACAGGCCATGGTGGTCGACCCAATCATTACCGTGCGAACAATCAAGGGCACAAAGGCCGAAGATGTCACCTCGGTGGCGCGCGACCGCGAAGGCAACCTTGTTATTGCCGGCTCGACGACGTCAGTGGATCTCGTCGTACCCTCAGGCGGTGCCTTCGCCATGCCTATCGCACGACGCGATGGCTTTATCGCTTGCGTTGCTCCCGACCTTTCACGCATCATTGCTTGGACCTACGTGGCAGGCGACTCTAACGAGACCGTTAACGGAATCGCCATTGCACCCAACGGCGATATATGGGCAACAGGCGAATCCAACTCGCGATCAATCGCCCCCGCAGAACTCATGACTGGCACTGCCACGGGAACAGTCGACGGCTTCGTACTTCGGTTCTCGAATAATCTCGCCATGCTCCATGGCGGCGTGTGGCTACCAGGCAATAACGAAGATCGGCCACTCGCTATCGCTGTTGAACAGAATGGAATAGCAGCCGTTTGCGGACAAACGAATTCGACCTTTGGTCTTATCAACGCACCGGGCTTCGACCGAACGCATAACGGTGACTTCGATGCATTCTACCTCTTGATTGACCCACTTGGTCGATCAGTGACTTCATCGTCGTACATGGGGGGGCGCGGCGATGATGCTTTCACGACGGTGACGTTCGACGGTGGCGGCAGTGTTGTGCTTGGTGGTTGGACCACGAATAACAACTTTCCGACGCATCCGCAGAAGACGCAGGTCTTCGTTCCCGACCCATACGATTACTATAATGGCGGACGTTATGAAGAGCAGGGCCAAAACCCGTATGATATAAGCTACAACGGTGGCCAGACCGACGCCGTATGCGTGAAGTTCAACAACGAAGGCCAGATTATCTTCTCCACGTACCTTGGTGGTGGTGGCGTCGATCGCGCTACACGCGTGCTTACCGACAACGACAACCGCGTTGTTCTTGTTGGTACTACGACATCAGACGATCTTCCGGTTCTTCCTGCCGGATCAACAGCGCGTGCCGGTGGCGTCGATGTCTTTGCCGCCGGACTAACAGCTGATGGACTTCGGCTTCGCAGTTGTATGTACTACGGAGGCAGTCGCGACGACGTAGCTCACGATGCCATCCTCCGCGATGCCGCATCCGTTATCGTCGTCGGCGCTACGAACTCGTCCGACATCCCCGAGGTAGGACCAGGGTCTTCGGGAACGAAAGCGGCCGGTGTCGATGGATTCTTAGCAGTCCTCATGAACAATGAGACGTTGATAAGCACAGTGTTCGGACAGGATGGCGACGACATTGCCAAGGCCGTCGTTCGCGATGACATCGGCGACCTGTACATCGCGGGCGTCTCGTCATCTACCTTGGGCGACCAACTGCAAAGTGACGACCACGACGTGTTCGTTTCGAAGTTTGCCTTTGGTGCAGTTACACTTCGTGCGCTAACAACAAACAATGTGTGTTCAGGAGCACGGATCAACCTTGCGTGGGTTGCCGAGGGGGTCGTCACACCCACGACGTACTCGCTTGAGTACTCGCCCGACGGCGGCACCACGTGGGAGTCAATTGCCTCAAATCTATCGGCTCAGAGCTTTAGCTGGGTTGTTCCCGACTCCATCACCGCGTCTCGTACGGGTACCATTCGCGTTCGCTCGAACCGCGGACACGTTTCGGGGACTCCTGCCAACTTGATTGTCGACGTACGTCCTACATTCATCACGCAACCGCAATCCGGCGAGTTCTGTGTCGGCGGCCGCATCGAGATCTCATCTGGCAACGTAACCGGCGCAGCACCTACGTTCGTTTGGCGTAAGAATGGTCAGCCGGTTGCTGGCGCAACCTCGGCAACCCTTGTTATCGAATCGGCCTCTGCCGATGATGCCGGAACGTATTCAGTTGTTGCCACCACAGGATGTGGCTCAACCACAAGCGCAGACGCGCTCGTTGGTGTTACGTCGACACCTGCTATCACAACGCAACCGGAGTCGGCAAATCTGAATGCAGGTGCTTCCACCACTCTCTCGGTCGCTGCCCGCGGCCCTAACCTTCGCTATCAGTGGGAGTTCAATGACAGCCCAATCGAAGGTGCAACGTCGGCAACGTTACAGCTTACAGATGTAGGCCCGTCGGCTGCCGGACGTTATCGCTGTGTTGTTACGTCGGACTGCGGAACTACGACATCGGACGTTGCCACGATAAACGTTGGCCTCGTTTCGGTTGATGAAGAACGTTCTGCTTCACTCGTTGCCGTCTTTCCAAATCCGGCACAATCGACGGTAACGATATCTACAGCAGACGCCTCGGGGCTTGTTGCTGTGGACTTCGTTGACGCCGTTGGGAACACCGTTGTCAGTCGTTCCTACAACGGCCAGTCGAAGTCTGCAGTCGTACGTATTGACTCCCTAGCCAGTGGCGTTTACACTGTTATTGTTCGTCACAACAACGGCACCCAAACGTCAAGACTCGCCGTTCAGCGATAGTTTTTCGCTGCCCCATAAACGCTAGCTCTTCCCCTTCGCGGACCGTTCCAAATGTAGACGGTCCGCGAAGCTTTTTTTGCAACAATTCTTGTTTTTTATGTAATCATTCGCAGGAGGATTTTATGCAGATTGTTCGACTCATGGTGATGCTGGCTTTAACAGGCACCGTCCATGCTCAAGGCCTTTCAGATGTTGAGTGGCGACTACAATCAAACGTCATTAGCGGGGCCAACATCGTACTCGTTGGTCGCGATACTGCAACGGTATCGCTTTCCCCGCTGCAGTCGGCACCTGTTTCGATACAATGGGTTCGCAATGGTACTCCACAACGTGTAACGGCCGTCCCGTGGGTGGGTCGCCATAACGAATCAACGATTACCGTTACGGTCTTCGACAAGCATCGCATAGTTGTGGTATCGTCGCCCAACGAAACCTATATCTCCAACCTCACTACGTCGATGAATGGGGCACTGTATGCAGTTGACCACGACGCACAGGCCATTCCTTCATGCAATACCGAAGACATTAGTGCCGACGAATTGCCTCGGTGGACGTCCATTGCATCACGTAAGCCCGAAGGTACTGCCGCACAGCGCACGTTCTCGGTTCCACTCAGTATTGACTTGGACTGGCAGGGGCGTCAGCAGTTTGCCTCTGTCGAAGAGGCCACTGCCTATTGCACGAATGTGTTTGCAAGCATGCAGGCTCAGATATCTACGATTCCAGGTGCCGAACTTGTGCTTGCCAATCTTCGAATCTGGGATACCGACGACGACCCCTTCCCCGACGAGGCTGTAGCTAATCCGCCGGCAGTGAGAGCGTTCACGGAGCAACTTGGAACGATTTTTACAACGGGGCCGCTTGCTGGTACTCCTGGTGCCGTTCATGCTCTCTGGACTAATCGATCAAACCTCTCGGTTGGCGGTGTTGCCGGAAAAATTGGTGGCATCCTTGATGACACTTCGAACCTCTTCGTGGCTCAGATTCGCAAATCATCGAACTTCAATGCAAAGATCTCCTCGCATGAACTTGGTCACGTACTAGGATCGCCACACACGCACTCCTGTTTATGGCCTACTGGTCCAATCGATTCATGCTGGGCACCCGAAAATGGAACCTGCTATGATGTGCCAGTGAAGTCTGAGGGCACCATTATGAGTTACTGCGATCTGCCAACCGCTGGTGGTACGGTTCGACCGGAATTCCATCCGCTTACGGCACGTGTGATTCGTGGCTACATGATGGTTGCTGAGCGACTTGGTGGTGCTGAGCTAGATGCCGAACGCGCGGCGTCGGTTCAAGGAACCGTGACGTTTCGTGGTCTGCCCGTTGCGGGCGTGCCACTGGAGCTGATACCGGTTTCCACCCACCCATACGTGATGCCGATGTCCCGACGTCAAACACTCGTAAGCTCTGGCGACGGTACATACAAGTTCGACAGTGTTGCGCCGGGGTATTATGCCGTCGCTGTCACGACAACCGACTGGTTCTGGGACCTGAATTATGAGTTTACTACTGTTCGCATTGTCACCGATAGTGCGGTACGCTTTGACATCGCGTTGACAGGCCAGCGTAAAACTATCCGCCTTGTTGACGCAAATCCTGCTGTTCCCGATGTTGCCATCGTATGGATGAACGATATTGGCCAAGGCCTGATGGGGCAAATGAGCAACGGAGTCATCGAAATGGCCGTCTATGCCACTGAAAGCTCTCAACAGACCATGACGTTCTTCCCCTTTACGCCGGGTGTTGCGTGGGAGCCTGCCCAGGTTGATGTCGACATCAGCGGCGGTGGAGTTGTCGATCGTACCGTTGTAAGCCGTGCAACACCTAACGCACGTACCGTTGCCTTCCGGACGATTGAGCGCGACCTCGACTTTGAGCGTGGCGACGCGACGTTGACGACGGACATGGGCATTGCCTTGAGCAAGGATGAAACTAACGAGCCCATTCAAACGCAGGAGGCCAACGGGCGATACATTATCGTCTTTGCCGACGTTCCGTATGGCCTGCATCGTGCCGATCCACTACTTGACACCACGCAGTACGTTCCCGATGTGCTCCTGCGCTTTTTGCTTCGTGAGGAGTCAACGCCGATCTATGTGATTTCGCGTCGGCGTTCGCCAGCACCCTTTACTTCCGGCTACACTATTAGCTACCCCGAGGTAACGCCCTACACACCGATTAGTACCAGTTTCGTGATGGGTCGTGGCGATACCCTCGACGACCAAATCTATCGTTTCGACCTACCTTTTTCCATGCGTGTTGGGAGCTACGAAACATCGACACTTCATATCCATGCAAATGGCTATGTGGCACTTGGATCGCCTGGCGTCTTCACCGATATCTATCAACCGCTTGCGTCGGTCGATCCCGCTTATGGCCACGTTGCCGTTCTTGGGGGCGACCTTATGGGAACCTCCGAAGCGCGCATTGGCGTGCAAGCGCATGGCCGTTCGCCCAATCGCCGTGTGACGGTGGAATGGCAGAATATGATGCCCTATATGGAATCGCCCATTGCAGGCAGCGTGCTGACGGCAAGCGTTACCTTTGCCGAAGAGGGATCCATCCGCCTGCAGTATGGTCCGCTTGGTATCGATGCCCCCTTCGAGTTTGCTGTTGGGTTGCGTGGCGTGGATAGAAACGATGTGTCGAGTTTACGTGCTACCACGTCAGGGGAGTGGGCTGCTCCTGTGCGGACGACGGATCCGATGGCCGTGTGCAGGATTGGCGACGGCGTGGTGCCGCAGAACGGCATGACCATCGAGTGGAGTCCTGCCGGGATGTCTGTGGCCGAGGCCGAGGTTGGTTACATTGATGTTTTGCCACAACCAGCTACTGACCACGTTGTGATGCAGATGCCAGGCCAAGTGCCGGCACTCACTACGGTACGGCTTGTTAATGCTCTGGGGCAGTCTGTGGCGATTCCATGTGTTGCCGAAGGTTCCACGGTGCGGTTTGACGTTCGCGGTCTCACACCGGGATTGTACGGTGTGTACTTCGGCCGCTGGGGTGCAACCATCCTCGTTGGGCGGTAGAACATGTGACTAGTGGGCCAGGTAGTTTCGAACTGATGCTGCCTGGCCTGCAAGTCGTTGAAGGAACGTGTGGAAGTGCTGTGGGCTACAGTCCGCCGGTACGTAGGCGTTGAGATACAAGGCAGATGCCGAACCATTACCAGCAGCGGCGATGCTTAGGTTGCCAAACTTTAAGGGATCCTCGTTGAATGCAAGTAGGGGAATGCAGGCCGCGTTGGCGGACTCATCATCGGGCATGCCTGCTACGAGTGCATAAACGTTGCGGAACTCAACATCGCCCAACCACAGAGTGCTGCTTTCGGTATACAGCAGTATGGGTTCAGGGCGCAGATTGTCGATAAAACCAATCTCGAACACTCCACGTGGCATGGGGCGGTGGTTGACGCCTGCTACACTCAGGGCTTTCAACACTCGATCATCGGCTGTTTCACGATTGTTCATTCGAAACATGTCTGCAATCTGTGGATGAACACCTTGTTCCAAGCTGTCGCTCTTTAGCGTTAGAGCCCGAATGAAGGCCTCTGAACCCACTAGGACGAGAATCTTGTGGAGGGTGGTGGTATCGATAACGGCTGGGACTTCAGCAGTCAGGAAGTATTCGCCAGAGCGCTGGTTGAACGAGTAATGCAGTAGAGGTACTGCCTCGGAACACTCGAGAAGATATCGCGCGATACGCGGTGTAATCTCGGGGCGATACGTTAGTGACGCATAGATTTCGCGACGCTCGGGGCCAGCCGAGTCAACCCGATAGGTGCTGTTCAGCATTCGAATCGCAACGGTCTGTTCCGGAATAGTATCAGGGTTGTACGTCACCAAATAGACTTCGCCCTGCTCGGGATAGTACGTTGCCGGAAGCAGCCCAAGTGAACGTTGCAATCGAACGTCCGGCCCGTTACCTGGCGCGACATATCCTGGAACGATGTCGACAAAGCGAAACGAGTTGAGCGGTTTCGACTCTTGAGCGCTAAGTGCTACACAAGACAGGAATCCAATTCCGGCGACGAATACAAACGAACGAAAAGACTGCATAGAGTGGAACGGTGAATATTGATGAAATGCAAGATAGCCGAAAGACCGGTTGTTTGTGCCACGAAAAGGTAACTTGGCGAAGCCACCTGTTGTTCATAACTTTGGCACTCTGTGCCCACGTGAACGCCACGCATAGAGTCCGCAGATTGATTACCCCAAATGTATGCCCCGCACCTCGCGAAAAGTATCCTCAAAGTCAGCCATTGATGGCGTAACGTCGGCCACAGATCTCGATGACGAATCGCTCTACCTAAACCGCGAGCTGTCGTGGCTGGCGTTTAACGAACGTGTTTTAGAGGAAGCGGCCGACGCCTCGCATCCTCTGCTTGAACGCCTGAAGTTTTTGTCGATCTTTGGTACCAACCTCGACGAATTCTTCATGATTCGCGTAGCTGGGCTCAAAGAGCAGATCTATAGTGGCGTCACAGAGTTGTCGAGCGATGGCATGACGCCGAGCGAACAACTGCGACAGATTCGTAGCGAGCTGTTGCCGCTATTACAGCGACAAAGCGCCATCTTTCATCGCGATGTCGTTCCGGCTTTAGCCAAGGAGGGCATCCAGATTCATGGCTTCGCCGAACTTGGCGCCGAGGAACGCCTTGAATTTGAGCGCGACTTTATCGACAACATCATGCCGGTGCTAACACCGCTTGCGCTCGACCCCGGCCATCCGTTTCCGCGCCTCCTGAATCGCTCACTCAATATCGCCTTTGTGGTGACCGAAGACGTGGACGGGCAGCGTGAGACCAAGATCGCCGTGCTGCAGCTTCCTTCGGCTCTGCCAAGGCTCGTTCGCTTGCAGCGGCCCACCGGCTATCACTACGTGTTGCTCGATGAGATCATCAGAGCTCATGCTGGCATTCTATTCCCTGGCTTTGACTTTCAAGAGTCGCACGTCTTTCGTGTTACGCGCGACGCCGACGTCGAGATTGCCGAAGACGAAGCGAACGACCTGATTACCGCAGTAGCCGAAGGCATACGTCAGCGCTCATGGGGTACCGACCCCGTGCGCCTAGAAGTCGGCCCCGACATGCCGCGATTCCTTCAGAACTTTCTTGTCAAGTCGCTCGACCTCGAAAACGCCGACGTCTACCAGACCGACGTTCCCCTGAACCTACAAGACTTTATGGCGCTCATGGCGGTCGACCGTCGCAAGCTCAAGGATCCTCCGTTTGTGTCGCGCACCCTTCCCGAGTTCTCGCAGGAAGGCGTGAGCATATTCGACACGCTGAAGGATGGCGATCTTATGGTTCATCACCCATTCGATTCGTTTACCCACTCTGTGGTGACGTTCCTGCGGCAGGCAGCCAACGACCCCCAGGTACTCGCTATAAAAATTACGCTCTACCGTGCTGGCGGCTCGTCGCCCGTTATCGAAGCACTCCGCGAAGCTGCCATGAACGGTAAAAACGTCACGGCCTTCGTCGAGCTGAAAGCACGATTCGACGAGGAGAACAACATTGCCTGGGCTCGCACGCTCGAGAATGCCGGTGTGCACGTAGTGTATGGCGTGCTAGGACTTAAAACGCACTGCAAGGTGTGCCTTGTTATTCGCAAGGAAGGTCGCAACGTGCTGACGTATGCCCACGTTGCCACGGGCAACTACAACCTAACAAGCTCGCGGCTGTATACCGACTTTGGCGTGTTTACGGCCCGACAAGAGTTCGAGCGCGACTTTGTTCATTTATTCAACGTTCTCACTGGCTACTCCAAGTACAACGCATGGCAGCACATCAGTGTAGCGCCCAGTACGTTGCGCCCTAAACTCGTCGAGCTTATCCGTCGCGAAGTCGAAAACAAGCGGGCTGGCAAGCCAGCCCGCATTGTTGCCAAGATGAACGCCCTGATTGATCACGATCTTATCCGCGAACTCTATGCCGCGTCGCAAGCCGGCGTACAGATCGACCTCATCGTACGCGGTGTGTGTACGCTGCGGCCAGGCATACCCGGCGTAAGCGACACCATCACGGTGCGCAGCATCTTGGATCGCTTCCTTGAACATTCACGGGTGTTTTGGTTCGAGAATGCTGGCGCGCCCGAGGTCTTCATTGCTTCGGCCGACTGGATGACGCGCAACATGGAACGTCGCGTCGAGCTCATGTTCCCCGTATACGAACCACGCCTTAGGCAGCGCCTTCGCGAACTGCTCGACATCTACCTGTCTGACAACGTAAAGGCCCGCGTTCTTCAAAACGATGGGCGTTATACACGTGCAGTTGCCGGCGACGATTCGCTACGCGTTCAGACCTTCCTCCTGCAGCAGGTACGCCGTCGATGACGCTTTGGCTTGCACTACGATACCTGCGCCCACGGCGCTCGTTCATTACTGTCATTAGTGCGTTGAGTGTGCTTGGTATCATCATTGGTACTGCTGCTCTCATCATCGTGATGTCGATCTTCAATGGCTTCCGTGTGGTTGCTACGTCGATGATGACGCACTTTGGCCCTCATGCTACAATTGTTCCTTCGCAGGGCACTACCCTTGCCAATGTTGATGCAATCATGGCGCGCCTACCTGCCGACGCCGTTGCTGTGCCCCTGGTTGAATCGTCGGTTGTCCTTCAGTTCCGCTCGTCTACTAGCGTAGGTCGCGCAATTGGCTTGCGCCCCGCCGACGCACCACGCTTCATGGGCGTGCGCACGTCCACCATTGTTGGTCGGTACGACCCTCTACCAACCAACGGCACGGCTAGTGTGGTGATAGGTGCATCGATGGCCGATCGCCTTTCGCTGTTTCCGGGTGACACCGTTACGTTGTTGTCGCCTGCGAACATCGAGCGGGCCATTCTCACCATGGCTCAGCCAACGGGGATACGTGCAGTTGTTCGCGGCCTGTTTCAATCGAACACGTCGCGCGAGGCCGACGACACCTGGCTTGTTACCGATGCTGCCACCGTGCAGCGCCTAGCCAGCACTCCGCACGCCACGTCGATTCACATTACTCTCGCCAACGCATCGGCCGTTGCCCCCTTCCAAGAAATGATGCAAGGGGCACTGGGAAACCAGGTGCAAACACTGTCGTGGAAGGATGTGAACAAGGGCCTGTATGATACGATGCGCCTCGAACGCATTGGGTCGTTCATTGTGCTGTCGCTCATCATTGTTGTGGCCGTGTTCAACGTGCTTGTGTCGCTTACACTTGGAGTAACAGAGAAGCGACGCGACATTGCCGTTCTCAAGACCTCGGGGGCAACCGACGTGAACGTGCGGTCGATTTGGATGTGGCAGGGGATGATACTTGGCGTGGGTGCTACCATCGTTGGCTGTACGATTGGTACGCTGTTGGCACTAGGCCAGCAACATTTTGGCTGGATTGCGCTGCATGGCGATGGCTACTTGGTGCCAACCATGCCGGTAGAGCTTGACGCGTGGGACGTAGCTGCCACGGCGGTTGTGAGTGTGGTGCTGGCAAGCTTGGCTGCCGTCTATCCGGCCCGCCGAGCATCGTCGATGCGGATTGCCGAAGCTATCCGTGTGGAATAGTCGAGCGACTCGAGAACGCGTAGGGTAATGTCGTCGCATACGCGGTATCCCTCGCCAGTGAGCGACAAACGACCAGTGCTTACATCGACCATGCCAGCGTCGATCCAAAACGTCAGGTGGGGCTGCAAGGCGGCAAGAATGTCAATGCCAAAGCGTTGGCGAACTACATCAAGCGGAATTCCATCGGCTCGCAAGTGCAGGAACACAAACTCTTCGAGCTGCTGTTGGTTGTCGAGTACTTCGACGGTGGCCTGCGGTAATGCGCCCTGTTCGACGGATTTGGTCCACGCGGTTAAGCTGCGCTGATTGCAGTAGCGCATGTTGCCTAGACGTCCGTGAGCACTCGGACCAAATGCCCAGTGATCTTGTGCGTGCCAATAGGTAAGGTTATGGCGGCATTCACGTCCGGCCTTGGCAAAGTTGCTCACTTCGTATTGCCGATATCCGGCTTGTGTTAGCGTAGTGATGGCCATTGCATACATCTCGGCGTCGAGTTCTTCGGCATGTGGTGTAACGAGGCCCTTTTTAAGCTGAGCATACAATGGCGTGCCATGCTCGTAAATCAGCGAGTAGGCGCTGATGTGGTCGGGTTCGAGCTCGATCATACGGGCGAGCGTCGCCGCAAACGAGGCGAGTGTTTGTGGCGGCAGGGCGAACATCAGGTCCATGTTCACATTGTCGAAACCCACCATGCGGGCTAGGCGCATGGCTTCGACGGCGTCGTGAGCGCTATGGATACGTTGCAGAAAGGCCAGCTCGTTTTCGTGAAACGACTGTACCCCAAACGACAAGCGATTTACGCCAGCGGCGCGGTAGCCTTCGAGCGACGCAGCCGACACTGTACCAGGATTGCATTCCATGGTGATTTCGACGTCGGGCTGTACGTTCCACGAGCTACGCAAGTTCGACAGCAACGAACTGATATGATCGGGCTGTAGTAGTGATGGCGTGCCGCCGCCAAAGAAGATGCTGGTAATGGGGGCGTTGGTAGCCGAGGCAGCACGCAACGCGATTTCGCGATGGAGTGTGGCAACAAATGGCTCGATGTACTTGAGCGACTCGATGGAGTAGAAGTCGCAGTACGAGCACTTTCGTTCGCAAAAGGGGATATGAAGGTAAAGGGCGGCCACGTTACTTCACAATCGAAAACATGCGGTCGAAACGCGGGTGGCCGCTGCCTAACGAGTCGGCATCGGCCCACGACCAATAGATAAACATCGGCTGCCCTTCGATATGGTCGGTTGGCAGGAAGCCCCACGACCTAGAGTCGTACGAGTTGGCGCGGTTGTCGCCCACTACATAGACCATGTCCTTCGGCACGACAAAACCATCCAAAGGGGCTTCGAGCACTAGCAGTGGATTCATCACGGCCGCCATTGGTGGGTCGGGCAGCCGTCGGCCATTCACCTGTATACCGGTAGGTGTTAGGTGTATCGAGTCGCCAGCAATGCCTACAATCCGCTTGATGAGAAGGGGCGTCGTGGATTCACGCGCAGCCGATGCTGGCAAACGAAACACCACGACGTCGCCCCGCTGCGGTTCGCTAAAGGCGAATGCAAGCTTGCTTACAACGATATGGTCACCCGGCAAGAGCGTGTTTTCCATTGAGTGCGACGGAATGCGGAAGGCACCGAGTACGAAGATTTTGAGCACGAGTGCTAATGCCGCAGCGACGAGCGCCGACACGAGCGCATCCTTCCACGTCATGACTGTGGTTCTGCCGATTGGAATGGCCAGCGCAAGACTGCCGTTAGGCGTCCAAAGATGTTCTCGTAGGCGATAGGGCCAATCACGCGACTGTCGATGCTTTCGGCGTCGTTATCGCCAAGGCAAAAGGCATAGTCGCGCTCTACCACGTAGTGGCTGGCGGGGGCACCGTCGATTGTGCGACCATTGGCATTTACGGAGTGATGTTCGCGTGCGATGAACGTTGCCCACGCTTCCCACGCCGTGGTAGCGTCCAGCCGCAGAGTGTCGCCCCGTTGCGGCACGCGCAGCGGGCCGTAGTTCCGAAGTGTAAACAGTGCCCCTTTTGGAAAGGTAATGTAGGCCTCGCCTCCGGGAGTTATCGAGCGGCGTGGTAGGGTGCGGACACAGGTGTTGTTCACAATAAGACTGTCGCCACGAATGGTAACGGTATCACCGGCGCAAGCTACCACGCGCTTAAGCCACACTTCGGCATGTTGGGGTGATACCTCGTCGCGATAGCCAGGAAAGGCGAATGCTACGACGTCGCCACGTTGTGGATAGCTCCACTGCCATAGGCTGTGGTGTGGGACGAACGAGCGCACGACGAACGGTGCAAGACTCTTGGTGCTTAGCTGGTACGACCAGTGATTGGCAAGCACGGCTTCGTTTGGAGCTACAGTGGGCGTCATCGACGATGTGCTAACGCCGTAGGTGCCGAATGCCATGCCAAGGGCAAGAAATGTGGCGACGGAGCAGGTAATGGCGATGGTTCGACGCCGCAGCATGTACGGCTATCGGATGATGGTAAACAGGCGGCTCCAGCGGATACGCTTGATCTTCTCCCACAACGACCGTTCGATTTGCGGTCCTCCGTAGCCAGCTCGTTCGCGACGTGCCATAGCTTCGTAGTCGATGTTTTCCCACGACCAATACACGAACATGGGCGTACCAACAACATTGTTGAGGGGGATGAAGCCGAAGAATCGAGAGTCAAGCGACTTGTTGCGGTTGTCGCCCATGCCGAATACGTAGTCGCGCTCGACAACATACTGAGTCACAGGTTCACCATCGAGGCGTAGGGAGTTGGGGTCGAAGCTATGACCTTCTCTCTGGATGAAGACCTTCCAGCCCAGAGCATTTTCGGGTGTAAGAGCGATGATGTCACCCTTCTTGGGCACACGAATCGGTCCGAAATTGTCGGGCGTAAACCCGGCACCAATCGGAAACGTGATGAACATCTCTTCTTCAGGGCTCATCCGTGGCACGTTTTCAAACTTGCCAAGGGGCGGTAGGGGAACTTCGGAATTGTTAACGAAGACCTTCCTGTTGCGCACCTCCACCACGTCACCTGGTGTGCCCATGCATCGCTTAAGATAGTATTCGAAGTTTCGTGGCTTTACTTCGTCGCGGTTGCCGGGGAACACAAAGACGATAACATCGCCAATCTTCGGATCAATGACTGGCGGAGTTTTCCAATAGGGTAATGGCTGGTTGAGGAAAGGAATCACCTGTGGCGTGGATGGGCCGTAGATGAACTTGTTGACGAAGACAAAGTCGCCGGGCATGACGGTATCTTCCATCGAAGGGGTGGGCACAACGAACGACGCGATAGCCAGTCCGTTGATGATCGTAACCATCGTTAGCGCCCATACGATGGTCTTTATCCACGACACGACGTGTTCGGTGAACGTCTGCGGTGGCTTGCGATTAGCGGCGGCAATACGACGTCGTTCGAGCCAAGCGTTAACGGCCGATGGAAGGATAGGGGCAAACAACTTAGAGATGGCCATGTGCAGGTGAGAAGTCATTAGGAATCGATGGACAGAACGGCAAGGAAGGCCTCTTGTGGTATCTCAACGCGACCCACCTGTTTCATGCGCTTCTTGCCCTCCTTTTGCTTTTCGAGGAGCTTGCGCTTACGCGAGATGTCGCCGCCATAACATTTGGCTAGAACATTCTTGCGAATAGCACCGATATTATCTCGGGCAACAACCTTGGCGCCAATGGCGGCTTGGATGGCTACGTCGAACATCTGTCGAGGGATGAGTTCCTTGAGTTTCGATGTAAGCTTTTTACCCCAGTCGTGAGACTTCTGGCGATGGACGATGCTGGAGAGGGCATCAACTTGCTCACCGTTCAACAGGATGTCGAGGCGAACCAAGTCGCCGGGCTGATAGGTCGAGTATTCGTAGTCGAGCGAGGCATAGCCACGGGTATTGCTCTTGAGTTTGTCGTAAAAGTCGAACACGACTTCGCCGAGGGGCAATTCAAACGACATATCGACGCGGGTTGGCGACAGATACGTCTGGCCTAACAGCGTGCCGCGTCGCTCCATACAAAGCTTGAGCACAGCGCCGATATAGTCGGTAGGTGTAATGATCTGAGCGCGGATATACGGTTCTTCGATTACGTCGATATTGCCCACCGGCGGAAGCTGTGCGGGGTTGTCTACCCAGAGTTCTTCACCCTTGGTAGTAACCACGCGGTAACGCACGTTGGGAACGGTGGTAACGATTACCTGGTTGAATTCGCGTTCAAGACGTTCCTGGACGATTTCCATGTGGAGGAGTCCAAGGAAGCCGCAGCGGAATCCGAAGCCGAGGGCCGAAGAACTTTCGGGCTCGAACGAGATGGCGGCATCGTTGAGCGTAAGGCGGCCGAGCGCTTCGCGCAAGTCCTCGAAGTCGTCCGAGTCGGCCGGATAGATGCCCGAAAACACCATCGGCTTTACCTCGCGGAAACCTTCGATGGGTGCTTCGCAGCGACGTCCGAAGGCCGTAACCGTGTCGCCCACCTTGGTGTCCTGCAAGCGTCGTATCGATGCCGTCAGGTAGCCCACGTTTCCGGCCGACAATTCGCCGGTACGGTGGCGTTTCATGTGAAGGATGCCTACTTCGTCGACTTCGTAGGTTTGGTCGGTGGCCATGAACAGGACCTTGTCTTTTTCGCGTAGGACGCCGTCGAAGACGCGTACGTTCACAACGACGCCGCGGTAGGCGTCGAAAATAGAGTCATAGATCAAGGCGCGAAGCGGTTTGTTGGGGTCGCCCGTTGGCGGGGGCACACGTTGCACGACGGCCTCGAGGATGTCTTCGATGCCGATGCCGGCTTTGGCCGAGGCCATAATGATCTCGTCTTCCTTACAACCGAGCAAGTCGATCACCTGTTGCCGAACGGAATCGATGGTTGTAACGGCGCTTGGCAGGTCGATCTTGTTGATAACAGGGATGATTTCGAGGCCCTGTTCGATGGCCATGTACAGGTTAGAAATCGTTTGTGCCTCGACCCCTTGGGTAGCATCGACGACGAGCAGTGCCCCTTCACATGCCGAGAGCGAGCGGGACACTTCGTAGGAGAAGTCGACGTGGCCCGGAGTATCGATCAGGTTGAGTTGGTATACGTTGCCATTGTTGGCAGTGTATTCCATCTGGATAGCGTGGAGCTTGATCGTGATTCCGCGCTCCTGTTCCAGGGGATTGTCGTCGAGGATTTGGTTGGTGACCATCTCGCGAGCAGAGACGCGGCCAGTGCGCTCCAACAGGCGGTCGGCCAGGGTGGACTTCCCGTGGTCGATGTGGGCGATGATACAGAAGTTGCGGAACTGTTGCATAGAATGCAAAAGTACGGAGATGCTACGACGGGAGGGGCACGGAGTGGGTAAGTTCGTAACTTTGACAGGCTCTATTGCATACACATCAGGGTACTCACATGCTACCGTTAGCGCGCTTCATCGTTCTCGTTGTCATCTTGATTGCCGTGGTTGGCTGCGGTTCCGAAGATCCAGCTGGGCCTGTACGTTCCAGCGGAAGTATCACCGGTCGCGTTGTTGCTGGGCCCAACGCAGAGCCAGTGCCGAATGCGATCTTAAGCACTGTGCCGGTGACGGCTAACAGCGTGACGTCCGAAGACGGCGCATTTACGATTCCAAACGTGCCCCCAGGAACCTATACGGTTGCAGCGTTGCGTACAAGTGGGGGGCAAGGAACAACATCTGTTGTTGTTCAAGCTGGAAGGTCAGCACAAGCCGTAATACTTATCGAAGATGATGCCGCAGTATCTGTAGGCTCGATTGCTGGTACCGTCGTAAACTCGCTTGGACAGCCTATACCAGACGCGGTTGTGACGACAACTCCAACAACACAAACCGCGCGCACGTCCGAGTCTGGAGCCTTCGTTCTCGACAAACTCGTTCCGCAGGCATACATTGTTCGTGTGTCCAAGCTTGGATTCATGGATGCCATCGTTTCCGTGATGGTTGTTGCTAATCAACGAGCTACTGTTACGATCGCCCTGCAAGCCGTCGTCGTGAATCCCTTGCCAGACGTTGGTACGATACGTGGTACTGTGCGAGACCAGGCCGGCGCGCCGTTGCGCGACATCCTTGTTTCAATCGATGAACTCAATCGCCAAGCCATCACCGGTGCTGATGGTCAGTACGTCTTCAACGACGTTCCAAGCGGAAGTTACCGCGTTCGTTTTCGCAAAAGTGGCCTTGCCGATATTGTCGAGAACGCAGTCGTCACAAAAAATGGCGTGGCTGTGGTGAACGCAGTGTTCGTTGATGTTCAAGACCCGGACGCCGACAACCTCATAGGATATTGGCCCCTCGATGGCGACGCTCGCATGGCCTACGGTGGACTGTCGTCGGGCGATGTTGTGGGTGCAACAAGTACGGCCGACAGGCGAGGTCTACCGAATCGAGCATTGGCCTTTGATGGTCTGTCATATGTTCGTATTCCACATCATCCGCGGCTTAACGAACTCCCCCTCTCTGTGTCGTTCTGGATGCGTGCTGATTCATATCCGTCGTTTACGGTTGTTATCGGAAAGTTCCAACATCCTATTGGAGAAGGGTGGGATGTCTTTGTTGAGGGAGCCCAGTTCGGTGCTGCATCCTTGCGTAACAACTTCCGACAGTACAGCCGCGCAAATGGGTCGCGTCCGACAAGTGCGCAGTGGGTTCACGTTTGTGCAACGTACTCTTCAACCGAGACATCGATCTATGTCAACGGCGTAAGAACTGCTGTTGCCGGATGGAGTGGTTCACCTACGAATTCGACCACACTCAGCGACGTTTTCATCGGGCGAGTGCCATCGTCTGTTCCAAACTTCACCGGATTTCGCGGTGCAATCGACGAGGTAAAAATCTATTCAAAGGCTCTAACAGCTGCGGAGATTCGTGCGCTGTACGTTTCCCCCTAACCCACCATCAATACGCCCTAGCAAATAATACGCGCTGCGTACTGGGCTTGCCCGTCCGAATGCACGATCCAGCTTCCTGCACGTTGTCCAGCGGAATGCAGCGTATGGTGGCCTTGGTTTCTTCCTTGATACGATCCTCGGTTTCGCCAGTGCCATCCCAGTGTGCGCTCACAAAGCCGCCCTTGGTGTCCAACGTGTGCACAAATTCCTCCCATGTGTTCACAGGCGTGATGTGCTCGTCACGATAGGCCTTGGCTCGCTCGAAGATGTTGCGCTGAATGTCATCCAAGAGTGCCACCACATGGTCTACCAGTCCCTCGGTTGGCACACTTTCCTTGCTCTTTGTGTCGCGCCGGGCTACTTCGACGGTGCCATTCGCTAGGTCGCGCGCGCCAATGCCAAGCCGCACCGGCACGCCGAGCTTTTCGTATTCGGCAAATTTGAAGCCCGGACGATTCTGATCGTCGTTGTCAACCTTTACTCGTATGCCACGAGCACGCAACGCAGCGGCCGTCTGCTCAATAACGCCGCTTAATTCTTCAAGGGGCTTCGGTATCGGAACGATCACCACCTGATGTGGCGCTAGCTTTGGCGGTAGAATAAGTCCGTCGTCGTCGGAGTGCGCCATCACAAGGGCACCCATCAGGCGCGTGGATACACCCCACGACGTTGCCCACACGTAGTCCAGCGTATTGTGTGCCGTCGAAAACTGCACATCGAAGGCCTTGGCAAAGTTCTGCCCAAGGAAGTGCGACGTACCGGCTTGTAAGGCCTTGCCATCCTGCATGAGGGCTTCGATGCAATACGTGTCTACAGCTCCCGCAAAGCGCTCGTTCGCCGTCTTGATTCCACGTACCACAGGGAGCGCCATCCACTCCTCGGCAAAGGTGGCATAGACGTCCAGCATGCGACGCGTTTCCTCGATGGCCTCTTCGGCCGTAGCATGAGCCGTATGGCCCTCTTGCCACAAGAACTCTGCCGTGCGCAAAAACAACCGCGTGCGCATCTCCCAGCGCACGACGTTGGCCCACTGGTTGATTAACAGGGGTAGGTCGCGATAGCTTTGAATCCAGTCGCGATACGTATTCCAAATGATGGTCTCCGAGGTTGGACGAACAATAAGCTCTTCTTCGAGCTTTGCGTCAGGATCGACCACGACGCCGCTGCCGTCTTCGGCATTCTTCAACCGATAATGCGTTACTACTGCGCACTCCTTGGCAAACCCCTCGATGTGGGCCGCTTCCTTGCTTAAGAAACTCTTAGGAATGAAGAGCGGGAAGTAGGCGTTCACGTGGCCCGTGTCCTTGAACATCTTGTCCAGGGTATCACGCATGTTCTCCCAAATGGCAAAGCCATACGGCTTAATCACCATACAGCCCTTTACAGCCGAATAGTCGGCTAAGCCGGCCTTGCGAACAAGGTCAATGTACCATTGCGAGTAATCGTCGGCGCGCGACGTGATCTCTTTCGACATGCGAATGCGTCCCTATCAATGCAGTTGCTGAATGGTGCGCAATCTACGGCTTGCCACGATGGCAGAAGGCTACTGATTGCCCGTGAAGAGCATAAACATCGTGCCGTCGGGACTACGGAAGAAGGCATGGTCGACCTTGCCATCCTCGGCCTGAATTTCTTCAACGGGAGTCATACCTAGACGCTTCAACGTGGCGATACGCTCTCGCATGTCGGTGGCAAAGTACGTGAACGAAAGCTGCGGGATGTCGCGTTCGTCATGCAAGCCAACAACTACACTTCCATCTGTCAACAGGCAAAAATGATAGGGCGTCGTGTCCTCGTTCTTGATCGAAAAGCCCAGGTCCTGCCACCATGCACGCTCACGCTTAACCCGCATCGTGCCCAGACTAAGCTCGGTGTGCCTGCCACACATGACGTTGGGTGTGCCGTTGGGACGTGGGATAGACTTCTCTTCTTCGATAGGCCGCACCAAAAGATAGATACCATCCGGCGATGTAAACCGCAGTTCGCGGTACGTCGGGCCTCGCACGTCGGCGTTGACCTTGACGTCGATGTTCGCCAGCGTATCGTACAATCCCTTGATGTTTTGGCTTCCAAATACAAGCACAGGCGACGGCACAGCAGCGTTCACCAGGGTGATAACAGTCTGTCCATCGCTCAGCGTCACAACCGAATCGGCTCTGTCCATAGGCGTCTTTACTGGCAAGAAGCCCATGCGCACATACCAAGCCATACTGGCAGATAAATCGGATGTGGCAATCTGAACACGCGAGAACGTCCCAATCAGACTGGGCTCGGCGGCTCGTAGTAAAAACGTTGTGGCCGTTAGTACAAGGGCCACGGCAATCATGAATCGTTTCATTCGATTTCTCCAAACAAGTCGGACGTCGTCGACGGCCGAGCAAGACCAAGATGCCGATAGGCCAATGGGGTGGCCACGCGACCCCGTGGTGTTCGTTGCAGGAAGCCCTGCTGGATTAGATAGGGCTCGTATACTTCTTCCAGCGTTCCGGCATCTTCGCCCACGGCAACTGCCAGAGTACCAATCCCCGAGGGGCCGCCCCCAAACTTGCCGATAAGCGTCGTCAGGATACGCGTGTCCATTTCGTCCAAACCAAACTCGTCCACGTCGAGCGCTTCGAGCGCCATCTTGGCAATGGCCTGCGTTATAACACCGTCGCCCTTGACATCGGCAAAGTCGCGCGTGCGTCGTAGCAACCTGTTGGCAATCCGTGGTGTGCCGCGCGCACGGCGCGCCAATTCCAGTGCCCCTTGATCATCGATTGGAGCCTCGAGTACACGTGCCGATCGGCGGATTACACGGTCGAGGTCTTCGGCGCTGTAGTATTCTAGTCTGTTCACCACACCAAAGCGAGAGCGTAAGGGGGCAGTGAGTAAACCCTGGCGGGTGGTGGCACCAACGAGTGTAAAGCGGGGGAGTGAAAGTTGAACGCTACGCGCCGCTGGACCCGAGTCGATCATGATGTCGAGGCGGAAGTCCTCCATGGCCGAATACAAGTACTCTTCGACGACGGCGCTAAGGCGGTGGATTTCGTCGATGAATAGCACGTCGCCTTCGTCGAGGCCGGTAAGCAAGCCCGCTAGGTCGCCGGGCTTTTCGAGCACGGGGCCGCTGGTGACCTTGATATTGGTGCCCATTTCGCGGGCAATGATGTGGCTGAGCGTGGTTTTGCCAAGGCCTGGTGGGCCGGTAAGCAAGACGTGGTCGAGGGCTTCGCCGCGGCGCCGCGCTGCGGTAATAAAGACGCGCAGGTTTTCTACGATGCGGGGCTGGCCTGTGAAGTCGTCGAAACTGAGCGGACGCAATGCAGCATCGAGGTCTTCATCGCGCACTCCGGCGTCGGTAATCGTTGTCTTTCGAGTGGTCATGCCTGCGCGGTTATCGTCCGCCCTGATAGATGTTGGAAGCAGCAACACCGATGATGCCATCGTAGCCACCAAAGTCTTGAACGCGATAATACACGAAGGCAAGAAAACCGTGGCCGGCCGACGCCGTGTTGCCCTCGAAGTCCTCGAACCGAATGTCGTCGACGGTGCCGTCGTCGGCATGTAACCTACCAGTGGCATACATGTAGTTATGCCGCCCACGGCGGAACCACTGACGCAGGCGGTAGAGGCGCATCTCCTCGTCGTAGGACATTTGCCAGTGCCGATCCGGGCGCCAGTTGTTGAACGACCCTACGAGGAATACGTCGTCGTCGACAGGCCCCGGCACGGGGTCCAGCAGAATCTCAACAGGGATGTATTCATCGTCGGCGCCGCTTACGAACGAGGTAATCATAGCCCCATCATCGGCACGTTGTAGGAAGTTGCCAAGGCGGCGTATGTCGCTCATGGGCATGCGTACCGGTGCGCCCGTGCTGGGAAAGATACCGGTGTTGGTTAGGTCGAGAATACGGTATTCGTTCTCGGCGGGGATTGGACCAATGCGGCTAACCTTGCCGGCTGTAAGCATGCCCATGGAGGATGCAGAGATTTGCCGGTCGAGCCGTGTGGTAAGGCGTTGCGACGAAACAGGGAAGGGCTCGAACCAGCGATGATTGCGGTAGAATACCGTCGTTTGCTGGAAGCCATCAATAAGGGCGGCGGTACGGGCTTGTGCAACCGCTTCGAGCAATAAGCCGGCACCGCTTACGCGGGCACGCGGCTCGTAGAACTCGGTAAAGAAGTTCATGCGGGTGGTAACCATGGGCTGCACGGCAAAAAATCGCGTCTCGGCAAGCGTTGCTTCGCTGTCCATGTCTACGAGTCGTAGCAGCCAATTGCCACTAAACCGCACCTGCAATTGTGGGTTGGGAAGCGAGATTTTGCCTCGATACGTATGCCACCGACTTCGTGCCGGGGCAACCGTCCAATCGAACAGCATGGTACGATTGGTGATGTCGGTAAGAAAGCCATTCGGCGACTCTTGCCAGTCGGGTGTGCAGTGAATTACACGAGCAAAGATGTTCGGAATGGTGGGATGCTGAACGTCGAACTCAACGGTAACGGTGCGGTCGCCAATGGAGGGCTGCGTAGCGTTGTTGTTCGACTCGAGGATAAGCACGGGAGGGCGGCGCTCGTCGTTGCCGCCATACGCACGGATAGAGCGAATGAGAGGAACATCGGCGGCAACCAGGGTGCCGCCTTGGAGCACCACGAAGAGGATGCCCAACAGGACGTTCATCCGCGGCGCGCCCTTATGGTTTCGCGGTACTTCAACCGCGACTCACGGCGGATGGCGGCCTCCTCGAAGCGAGCGCACTCTTCGTCCGACACTGGTTCGAGCGGCGGCGCTGGCAATGGCTTGCCATACTGGTCGATGCCCACAAATGTTAGGAAGGCATTCGATGTATGGGTGCGTGTTCCGTTAAGCGGGTCTTCGCGCCATACTTCCACGAAGATTTCCATCGACGTGCGAAACGCTCTGGTAATCACACTGTGGAGAATCACCATGTGGCCTAGCTTGATGGGCTCGTTGAAGTTAATCTCGTCTACGCTGGCCGTAACGCACACACGCTGTGCGTGCCGCATGGCTGTTAAGGCCGCAGCAATGTCAATCCAGTGCATGAGCTTGCCACCAAGCAGGTTGCCTAGCTGATTGGTATCGTTGGGCAGCACAAGATGTGTCATCCACACTTCGCTGTCGGTAGGGTGCTTAACCGCGGCCATCGATCCAGTAGGTTTCATTAGCGTAAGGGTTGTGCAAGGGCGTCGAAGTCACCCTTGCGGTTAGGCGAACGGATGAGTTTTTTGTACAAAGCAACGACGCTTCGCGCTTCGTCGACCTTCTTTTGTTGTACAAGAACATCAAGTTTACCAAGGAGGGCATCTTCTACGACGGGCGTGTCGGCATATTCTGCCACGACGGCGTCGTAGTACACGATTGCGGCCTTTAACGAGCCCGTGTTTACGTAGTGCGTTGCTGCGTCGATCAGTTTTTGGGCTAATCGCGACCGTAGTTCTTGAATCCTCCCTAGGGCTATCAGCGCAAGTGAGTCGGTAGGAAACACTGCCTGAAACTCACTATAAGCCTGAATGGCCTTGTTTGTGTAGTCTTGGTCGCGGTCGGGCGGCGGTGCAAGCTGATAATAACAGTCGGCTGCCTTGAGCAACGACGTCTTGGCAAACTCGCTGTTAGGAAACTGTCGCCGCACCATCTGGTAATTATATGCCGCAAGAATGTACTCACTACGCTTGTAGTTGATCTCGGCAAGGTAGTACTGTGCGTCGTCGGCCACCGGACTTGCCGGATACTGGAGTTTGATAATATCGAACTTGGCCGTGGCTTCTAACCAATTTCCATCCTCGAACGCAACCATGGCCTCGCGAAACACATCTTCAACGGTTTGCACGCCGTCGGCCGATTTTGTGCTCGAACAGCCCATACCAACCACCCCAATAACGAAGGTTGTGATAAGGGGCACTGCAAGCTGTGCCAGGGAAAAACGCCGGCGTGGTAGGGATAGAACCATAAATCAGAAGCCCAATGACGCGAGCTGGGTGCGGTCATTGCGCCAGTCGTTGCGAACCTTTACAAACAGCTCGAGATAGACGCTGTGTTGAAGGTGCTCTTCGATGGCTGCGCGAGCCTGCGAGCCAACGCCGCGCAAGCCAGTGCCCTGCGCGCCAATCAGGATGGCTTTCTGCGTTTCACGCTCCACGACGATGTCGGCCGCGATGTACCACTTGCCTTGGGTCCGCTCCTTGAACTCTACGATTTGCACCTCGGTGGCATACGGTATCTCGTCACGAAAACGCTCGAAGATGACTTCGCGAATCAGCTCGCCAACGAAGAACCGCTCGGGCTGGGTCGACAGCATCTCGGGGTCGTATAGGAAGGGTCCTTCCGGAGACATCTCGCACAGCATCGACACAAGATCGGCAACGTAGGTGCCGTCGGCCGCCGATATGGCGATGGCGCGCGCAAAGAGTCCGCTCAGGCGGGCTTGCTCAACAAGCACAGCAGCTTCGCGCTTCATTGGAACAGCGTCCATTTTGTTCAGCACCAGCACGATAGGGGCAGTACGCTGCTGCAGGAGTGGCCACAGCATGGGGTCTTCGATGGTGCCACGCTTTTGCGCCTTCACAGCGTCGACAACCACAACGATGATGTCGGCCATGTCGAGCGTGTCGCCCACTTCGGCCATCATCCGCTCCTGCATGCCGTATCGCGGAATCAGGATGCCCGGTGTGTCAACAAAGATGAGCTGCGCCGTATCCGTGGTGTGAATGCCAAGCACGCGGCGCCGCGTAGTTTGTGGCTTGGATGTTACGATGCTTAGGTGCGAGCCAATGATGGCATTGAGGAGGGTCGACTTGCCAACGTTGGGGCGTCCGATAATGGCAACGTGAGCACACCGCGTAGTGGGTACAGCTGTGCTCATTGACTGGCGGCCTCGTGCGTGCCAACGGTGATGTTTACGTCGGGGTGGGATTGCGACCACGCACGCTCGCGAGCTAGGATTTCCCGCACGGCGGGCTTCATGTAGGTGTCGTCGACATCCAAGCGGCTTAAGCCGCGCGCAATGATAACGCAGGCCGCTTCGGGCGGCATCGACCGGTTTACAACAATCATACGTTGCTCGTGCAGCACACAGGCCCCACCTCGAAACGTGCCCGTTTCGCGACGAACGGAGTAGCCAAGTGATCGTGCAATGTGTGTGAGCTCTTCGAGGAGTTTGTCTGCCTTCATGAACGTTCTAAGGGCCGCATTGCGGCTAGGATGATGATGGTAAAACCAATCAGGACGCTAAGGCCGTTACTCATGGCAAGGCCCACGTTGGCGATGCGCTCGCGAAACACAACCAGCAAATCTGGCATGGAAAGTAAGGGCATCATGGTGTCGGTCGACATGTCGAAGTGTTGCGCCAAGAGGTAGTCGTGGTATACCGACCATCCCTGGAGTGGAACGAGGAGCCATGCCAGGATGGCAATCATGAGCATCCAGCCGCGATGAGCGTAGGCAGCTCGCTCGCGGATGGAAAGAACGATAGCACACAAAGCGGCAATGCCAAAAGCCCAGCCCGTGTAGGCCGCGGTCGAGACGAACAAACGGATCGTTGCCAGCTTTTCGGCATCGTCAAGCGTTGGCTTAAGGTCTAGGGTTCCTGGCACAAAAACGTCGTAGCCAAGCGCAGCGCGTACAACGGTGCCCCCTAACCAAAGCGTTGCCGAGGCAAGAAGAAGGGCAAGAAGCAGGCGCGAGAATCGACTGTGGAATGCGTCTAACATGTTGCAAAGGTACGGAGGCGATGCCCCACAAGAGTGGCATGCGTTGTAGGTTGCTTGAATGTTGATGATTGTTGCTGCCGCGATGGCGCTGTTGTTGGTGATGCCATCGTGGGCTTCATCGTCCGACCCACTGGCCGCAGGCCGCTCTACGCCCCTTAAGGTGCGAAGTCTTATGCTGACGTTCAGTGGCCGCGTTCCCGGTGGCGCTGCGGTGAATACCACCACCCGCATTAGCAAGGGCTTGGCCCTTGATGCAGGCATCGGCGTGTCGCGCCCCGTAGGGTCGGCCTTCCTTGGTACGCTGGCAATACCGGCGCTGCTGTATGCCGAAGTAGGGTCGACAGAACTCTTGCGCGCCGGCGTGGGCTATACATGGACTCCATTGCGGAACGATGGCATGGCCCTGCTGAGCGTTGGCTTTATGTCGGCGAATCCCGCCGAAGACATCGCCTTCGGCCTCGACATAACGTGGACGCCCGACCGGCGTTTGGCGTCAGAGCCGTTCTACTACTTTACCGTGATCGGACTGTCGGTGGGGTTGCGGCTGTAGCCACCTATCCCAGCGGCAGTACATCGGCGTAGACGATGCGCTTGTCGACGGTCAGGGTTACGTCGCCGGTGTTCGACGTCTTGCTGCCAAGACTGGTCTCGCGCGCCTTGCCCGTTGGGTCGCTATGCATCACTTCATACTCCTTTACCACAACGCGCATGTTTGCGCTGGCAGGTTTGGCCAGCTTAACCATACCCATCCATGCATTGGCTGCATGCACACGGTCGATACGCTGCGTAAGCAGTGGCGTCCAGGCAAGGTCGGACGTCGACGATGCCCCGCCCGTGCGTTCTTCGATGGTTACTTCGACTTCGCTTCCGGCATGGCCGGCGCTATTCATGCGATAGGTGTGGCCGATAACGGTGATGCTTACGTTGGTGGCGTCTTGCTCGACCTTGACGATGGCTTCGCGGTCAGGCGCGATTTGACAGAAGTCGCTTTGGACAACGGTAGACACAAAGACGTCGTTGCCGGTCTTGGGGTCGGACAACGAATTCGGCTGAAACCGTACCAATGCCATACGAATGAACGGATAGTACGACTCGCCCGGACTAATCGCCACGTCGCAGAACCAAAGCTTGCGGTCGGCATCAAACTGCGGCGCAAAGCCCACCACGGCAAAACGGAGTTTTGGACCGAGCTCTTCGAGCGACACGCTTAGGTGGACAGCATCGGGGTCGATAAAATTGGCAACGCGCGGCGAGTTGTCGCTTGGGGTTGGCTTCGACAGCCAAATGGGGTCTAACCCCCACTGGGTAACATAGGCCGTTAGGTTGTCGGGTATGTTTACGGTGCCGCCGCCAAGCAGGTCGGCGATGTTGGCCGAGCCGAACGCATTCGCCCCAACATTCTTCGCTACTACCAAGCCATCCTGGGCATCGGCCAAACTGGCTACTAGGCCACTGCCAATCTGCATTCCCGACGTGCCAACAGCATTGGCTACGTTGCCCTTTGCTTTTGTATTTGCCGGCTTGGCAGATTCAGACTTCACATCGTCGGCCTTTGCCTTAGGCGTAAACGTCTTACCGGTGTATAGCACCACGCCCAATAACTCTCCGTTGCCACTGCTATACCACGGCCTGTCAAGGTAGACGCGTATGCCACCACCCTTACGCACGCTGCGCACCTCGCCGTCCACCATGGTCTTGGTTTCGTCAGGCCAGCTAAACGATGGCACGCAGTAGAGCACCTTGGGTGGGTCGGGGCGCTTGGTGCTCAAGACGTTTACCTCGGGGCCTGTGCCCAAGCGCGTTAGCTTGTTGGTGTCGAGGGCTATGGCCGACGGCATGTACTCCCTAAACCGTGTGGTTGCTAACGGCTTGTAGGTTACCATTCGGTGTTTGGTATCGCCAAATTCTTGGCGTAGCGTTTCATCAATCGAGCTTGCCAACCGGTCTTCGACCTGTTGTTCAAAGGCAAGAACGTTCTGATCTTGCCGCACGGGAGCAGGCTCCAAGATGTCGTCGACGTCCATCTTCCATTCGGCCAGCATGTCGATTTTCTGCGTGGTGCGCCCGTGCAATTCAATCAGTGGAAATTCTAGGTCGGCCCATGTACCTCCAAAAGCCCGCTTGGGTTTGGGCATGTTCTTGTTTGCCGGAGCTGTTAAGGGGCGCTGGGTGGCGTGCACTAGGTGCACGGTACGTCCTGGGGTTACAAGCCAGCCAAGGCCGCGCGCAAGCGCTTGCAGCTTGGCGGCGCCATGGCCAGCGCTGGTATAGCGTCCCCACAGTCCATGCAGTGCCATGGCCTGCATGGCATCTGCCGAGGTGTCGCCCACGGTCGACCCAAGCGTAACCCACGCTTGTTCGCCCTTGGGCAGGAACACGCTTAGCGTGCGCGAGGCGGCATCCCACGTGGGGGCGCCGCTGCCCTCGGCAAGGCGCAGAAGGATACTGCGTATGTCGGGCCACGTATTGTCGGGGTCAAAGGTCACCGTTACCACGCCCTGCGACGAAGCAATGGCAGCAGCGTTTTCACCCGAAAGGGTAATCTCCTTGAGCTGGCCGGCAGCTATGCCAGGTACACCTGCCAGAACGATGCCCCTTGCCATAGGGTCGGGAAGGTATGGCGTAACTATGGGCGTCGATACAGGGGCAAGAGGGTATCGAATGCCCGTGGCACGGTCGGCCTCGCTGGCGGGTTCGACGTTGGGAGCACCAAGCTCCTGAAGCGTTACCACGCGCTGTTGGGTGCCACCGGGGCCGTTTTGCATGGTAACTACACGCTTATACCATTGGAACGGGATGTCGCTGCTGCCCATGGCCGTCTTGGTTGCCAACGTTGCGTAGAGGTCGGCACGCATTGGGCCAGTGGGTGACGAGTCGAGTTTGCCATGGCGCTCGGCCACTTCGACGGCAGCAACAGGCGGGAACAACTGTCGCGTGGATGTTTCGGTACAAGCGGGCTCGCTGCCTACGTCGCCGTCGTTATACGTGCGAATGACAAGGCGCTCAAGCGATTCGCCCTCGACGGGCTTGGCAATGAGCGCAATGGTTGGCGATACGATTGGGTCCCATCGCTGGTACAAGACGCCCGACGTGGTGCAGGCCGTCGATGAAGGGTCGACGTTGTCGAGCGTTAGACCGCGGCCAGTGATGTCGGCAATACGTGCACGCAGCCGATACGTGCGGCCGTAGCGCAGGCGCGGCAGCGAGCCCTTGGGTACCGAAAACAGGGTTTCCATTTTGTACTCAAAGGCATTGTCGGGACTACTGCTGTTCTTGGATCCCGGAGTTTCGGCGCTTAGGGTGTCGTCGGTATCGATGTAGCGCCCAATGCGTGGTACTACGAGCGACCAACCCTCCCACTGGGCAATGATTTCGTGGGCGTAGATGTCGTTGATCGGTGCCGCTGCCGCGTCGATGGGACGTGTAGCACCCATCGACATGGTGCCTTCTTCTTCGGCGTTGGCAATCGAAGCGCCGGGGTTCTTGAGCAGCGTGTACGTGGCCGTGCGTTGCATGAGCGACCTCCACGTGTTCGAGACGTTATCCCACACGTCCAATCGGAAGCCCCTCATCACATCGTCGGCGTAGAGAATCACTTCCTGATTTTGCACTGCGGCATTGTGGTTCTTGGTGTTCCGCAGAATGTTGGTAGCAAAGCGCAGGCCCCGTTGATGACGCACGAGTGATAGTCCGGTCCCTCGCACGCTAGGCGGCTCTGCGTCACGTCGCTCAAGTTTTTTACCAACGGTCTTACCCAGCCACAGCCGTAGGCCTCTCAGGTAGTTCATGGTTTTGAGAGCCGTGGAATCGACGTCGATTTGTGTGATACCAAACAGCCCTGGATTGTCCATGCACAGCAGGCCGTTCTTGATGTCGCTATCAGCGCCTGGCCGGGGCAGAAAGCGCCAGTAGGCCGGGTTGACGCCGGTGGCCATCTCGTAGGCCGTACGAGGTGTTACGACCTTGGTTGATACGGCAAGGCCAGCGGGCAGCGATACGGTGGCACGAATGGTGCCGTTGACAGGCGTGCCGTTGGGCAGGTCGAACTCGACGTCGAGCACGATACCAATGGCTCGCATTACTGCGGGGTATTCGCGACAGGCACCAAGGGCTTGATGAAAGTCTACCGACGGACGAGTGATGGCGGCACGCTTCGCGCGATACAGCTTCTTGCCGTCGGGTCCAGTTGTTGGCAAGCTCGTTTGGCGTGCCATGTGAAACACTTCGGCCTGCATCAACGCATGCTTCGGCGACGTGCCAGCAAGTGGCGTAAACACCATTTGTTCGGGGCTTTGCACGGCAAGTGGAAGCGGTCCCTGCTCGATGCCCTTGGTGGGCTCCTGCTCGGGACGTTCTCGCATCTTGGCTACCAAGGTGGCCTGTTCTTCAAAGGTCCTTTCAAGCGTTTTCAATCGGCCATCGTCGCCCTCGTTTGGAATAAGGTCGGTAAGCTCTTCGAACACCTTGGGTAGTTTGACGTTGGCGGCTCCAACGGCCTTAAGGTTGCTGGTAACCGCTGGTGCTTCGATGGCGTCCATTTTTGGCAGACCATCGGCATATTCCTTAGCCATCACATCGAGGACTTTCGACAGCGCTTCGGAAACACCAAGTACCGGAAAGCTGAACACACGATGCGTTGTAAGGTTGCGCATCTCGTACGGCTTAACTGGCGTGTTTCCGTCGAACAGGGCCTTCCAGGCGTCCGACGATGGCGTCGACACGCGTGTAACGTTGGCCGCAGCTATCGCTGTGGCGTTAACTTCGATGCCTACCGTTGCCTTGCCCAACAGCGTTGGCCAGTCGAGCATGTCGGGCCAAGCGGCCAGCTTTTTCCACGCTGGCGAAGCATCTTCGAGCCGTGGCTGGATGGCGATAGAGGCCGAGGCGATTGTTCGCGAGCCCTCTTTGCGGATTCCTGTGGGCACAACCACCCACTGAAGTTGTTGCGATGGCATAGGTTCTCCTTACGCGAAACAGTCACAGTATTCTTCCCACAGCGATGCCTGTGGAAGCATGTCGGTAAACGTCGGGTCGCCGTCGCTACCCTTTAGCTGGCGCTCGACCTTGACGCCAACACTGAAACTGAGGAATAGTATCTCGATTTCGACTTCGAGTGTTGCCGTACCGTACACCTTGCCGTTGTCCTGCCACGTTAGTGTTAGCTCGAAGACGAGACTAACGCGAATCAGGCCAAGGATACTCAGATTGCCCGACAGGCGGAAGTATCCGGTTAGCTGGGACTGGTCGACAAGTTTGCCGTCGACTTCCTTTTGTTCAAGCTTGTAGTAGACGCCGGCCATAACCGAGGCGCCACCAGAGGCCACGCCAACGTCGAAGGCGAAGTTGCCGCCGAACTCAAACGCCGCCTCGAGCATCTTGACGCCCTTGGGCGTTATCTCGATGCCAAAGAAGCCGCCACCGGCAAACATCATGATGGTAAGGCGGAACGGATTGGCTTTCGTACAGAAGGCGAAGTACGCCGAGAAGGACCGACCGTCGAATGGTATCGTCAAGCTCATCAGGAAGGACATGTTCTGCAACGAGAACACGCCCACGGTGACGTTGGGAAGGCCAATGGTAAGCGAGGCCGTAATGCCCTTGGAGTTCACATTGAGGTCGAACGAAAAACCGACGCCCCCTGCCGATCCGCCTCGTGGGATCAGGTCTTTGAGTTTGTTAACAAACGTGAGCGGACCAGCAAACTCTACGGCTTCGATGTCGGGATCCACGTCGGGCTTCTTGCCCATGGTGGCAGTAACCGACAGACGATTGAACTTAATGATGAGAAACTGGGCGGCTCCATCACCAATCAAGTTGATGATAAAATTGCTGATGGAACCAAAAATCTGTACCGACGGAGGGTTGAGGTCGAGTCCCTTCGAAAGTGATGCCTTTAGGTAGAGCATCATCTTCTTGTCGTCGCTTGTTGCCGACGGATACAACGGAGCCACAAGCCCTAGGGGATCTCGTGAAAGCTCGGTTTGCCATTCGTACACAAGTTGCACACCCTTCTTGAGGGCTTCGAGTTGCTTCTTTGCTTCTTTGTACTTCTCTTGTGCTTCGTGGGCAACCTCGGCATACGGGGCAAGGGTTGTTTCGATGGCCGATCGGAGTTCGGAAACCTTGTCTTCGACCTTTTTCCGTGCCTTTTGAATTTCCTCTTGCAGGCCTTTTTTGGCTTCGTTCGTCATGCCATTCAGCTGCGTAATCAGCGGCTGAAGCTCGGCTTTTAGGGCATCTTTTGCGTCTTTGACTTCTTGATCGATATCTACGGGAAGCACGTTAGCAGCGGCGATGGCATCTTCGGCGGCCTTTTTGAGCTCCTTGGCTTGATCGGTGAGTGCCTTGGCTGTGTCTTCAGGTACGACGGCATCCTTACGGCCTAGTCCTGGCACTTTGTCGATGTTGTTAATGACGGCTTCGATCACCTTCAGGAGGTCGATGATTTTGATGTCGCCAAGAACCTTGGTTTCAAGGAAGTCTTTGAAGTACTCCGACGGATCGAATTTGCCCTTGGCAGCATTCGAGTTCATCGGGTTGGATGTGTCTGCCGAGACTGGGCCTGTAAGGCGCGACAGAGCATCGATGCGTACGCTTGGTGCTGCTAGGCCGCCGGCTTTATCGGTGCTACTGCCAAAGTCCAACCCCACCGGATCCAACAAGCGCACAAACATCTGCATTGGATTGCGCAGTTGTGACTCGTTGTTAATGACGGCATTCGCGGCGCCAGGATCGAACGCATGTTCGAGGTACTTTTTGTAGTATTCAATGCGGCTTCCGGCGCTCGTGCCTAGCAGCTCTTGTGCTTGTTCAATCCGTACGTCGGCTCGCTGCATCGACGGAAAGTACCGTGGTGTGCCGCTTACCACCGTATCGCTGTAGTATCCCGACACCACAAATGTCTCGCATGGTAGCGCCGTGTCTCCACGTTTGATAGAGGGGGCAAAGGCAATCTTACGGCCTTGCATGGCTAGACTGCGGCGTGCGAGTTCGCCTGTGGCATAGGTCTGTTCGACCCACTTTTTAAGGTTGGCATTGCCGGCAGCATCGGTGTTTGCTAGGAATACCAATGGGGCGCTAAAGTGGTGCTTTGTGCCTTCCCAGTCGGTGCCAACGCAGGTCCACATCACGTCTTGCTTGCTGCCACCACTGGGGGTGAACTGCGGCCAGAAGCTGTTGGCCGACAACTGGCCGCCGGGATACGTAAGAGCAACCGGAAGCTCGAGATTCGGAGTCGATGCGGTGGTGATTTCGATACTGCGGAACGGAATGTCGCGCCCTTGATACTGCATGCCCTGTAGGCCTGCTGCGGGATAGTCGCGTACGGGCTGTCGCAAGATGATGAACAGTCGCTGCAGCAGGTAGGCCGCCATTTCGCCGCGCGGCGTGCGCCTGAACTTGCGTTCGGTTTCTTTCACCAACGTGGCTCGATGTCCAAACGGGAATAGGAAGCCCTTGTAGCATACGCGCACAAAATGGTCGCGACCTTGCGAACCCCGTTGAATCCACTGCTCGACGTCTAATTGATCGTCGGCATGCGGATCCCACGCTCCAATCATGTTTGCCCATGCGCCGAGCGATGTAAGCATAAACCGCTTGACGTCGAGCGGCTCTACCGACGTTTTCTTCAGGTTGTAGTTCGACGTAAGGTCGACGATTTCCGATCGGTCGCGTCGGTTCAGCGACGTCCGAAACGGCCTCTCAAGGTAGGGCGGCGTAAGGTCGCGCGAGGTGCCGTAGTCCGGACTCCATATCGCCCGCATTGTACGAAAGTGCGTCGAGCGTTCGTTGACCGTCGTACCGCTCTTAGTTCCCAAGCGTGTGTGCCACAGCTCGGCCCTACGATTCTGCGGATTCCACACCGGGTCGAGCGCATGAGCCCAGCCGGCATACTTGTTGGGCGACAGAATCAGGCGATACGGATATTCGATTGCTGTCTCGTTCTTATTCGGCTCGCGAATTGGTGGCTTGGCAATCTCCAGCGCACCAAGGTCCTGCCACACGCTTTGCGTAAGCGTGTTGGCGATGTCGGCGTTATACTCAAACGTCTCGCTAACGAACGCCGCCTGTGATTGCGCCACGGTATTCGCCACACTGCCGCCGGCGCCCCCTTTCGGAACGGTGTATTTTTTGGCGGAAGTCTGCACCCCCTTCTGAATTTGTGATGCGGCAAAGGGAGTGGTGTTTTTCGACGACGTGGAGGGACCAAAGCCAATCTTCGTTTTTGCTGTGCTGGCAATAACGTTCATCGCCCACGACGTGGTAGGGGGCTTGGCCGACGGGCTCACGACCATTTCGAGGGCCGACCAATCCAGCAGGCCGCGGATGGTAAGCTGGCCACTATGTCCGGCTTTCACACTAAACACCAGCCGAGTATCGTGCGCCATTACAGCGTCGATGGGTTGGTCGAGCAGGGGCTCAGTCGACGAGGCCTTCTTTGCACTCTCGGGAATCGTCGACGTATCGGCAGGTGGATTATCGGCCGTAAAGAAGGCGCGTTCTGCGATGTGCTGTGGTTGGAAGTGGACGATGATGTTAGCGCCACTTCCGGCTTGAAAGGTACCTGCGGTTCGGTTCAGCGTGATGTTGACGAACTCGAACGTAAGCACCAGTAAGTCTTCGGGACGTATGACTGTTATTCGTGGATTACCGGCAATTGCTATGGCATCGGGGCCCCACTTGCCAAGTCGCTTCGATGCCGCCACCTTCTTTGTGGCGTTGGCCGGAACCTGTCCTTGCAGCGTCTTGTCGTTCTGCAACAGCTTGTCTATCTGCAGCCCTGTAAGCATGGTATGGGGCTCCGGCTGCGCTGACGCGCGCACTGTCGAGCACAGCAGCGCCACGGCGCTGCCCTTGGGCATCACGGTGGGTTCGGTTACCACACCGTCGACAGGAATCGCATATCGCCGAAGGCCCGGTGCTATCCGCAGGCGCTCGATGCGGCCATTCAGAATGTCGATCTCCAAGGGTGGTAGCGACGGATCGTCGACCACTTCGAACGAAGCAGCGCCAGCGTCGAGCCACTGCGGAGTATCAAGCGGTCGAGCCACAAAGGCCTCGTGCAGGCCGTCGGCATTGCGAGACACAGCATAGCGTACGTCGCGCAGCGGCAGCGCATAGCCAGCACCGGCATGAACAAGCATTGACGCTCCGTCGGCTCCTCCGTCGAAGAGCACGGCCGTTGGGCCGGCGGCCGACACTTCGGTGGTCATAGCGTTAAACGACCTGTCGTGCACGGCAAGCCGCCACTGCGGCAGCTCGGCCAGGCCAAGGGGAACGTGCCACGTGTGGGCGCCGCGTTCGACGACAATCAACGAGCGCTGATCTGCGTTGCCGGCCAACATCGAGGGCGCATTGGCCGACAGCACGCGCAGCGTGGCAGCGTCGGCATCGAGTATCGTCGTGCCAAGGCGCGCCTGCGTGGGCCCAGCAAGGCGAACGGTCCATGTGGGCTCGAACGCAAGGCGTTCGCACATGGTTACCACGTCCACATCTACGGTAGGCAGGCGCAGCTCGCGCCCGAGTGGCGCCGAAGCAACTTCGGCACCTAATAGCCACGCTACAAACGGCACACGCAGGGTGCAGTCAAGGTTGTGGAATTCGATGGTTGCCTTTGCCGAGGCTTCGGATGCCACGGTAATGGTAGCGTCGAGCCGCAGTGGCGTGCCCGGGGCGTAGGCGTTTCGCAGGTGAACGGTGGTAACACGATCTGTGGTTGCCGTCTGTACGGTAGCACCAGGTGCAAACAGGTCGGGATGAATTCGCCAGCGTTCTACACCGGCAACGCAAAAGGCCACACCGCGGCCAATGCGCTTTAGCGTCCACCGAGCGTCGAACACGGCCGCAACAGCGCGCGCCATCGGGGCAGCGCCAAGTGTGGCAAGGCCTACGGCGCTCAGCGCTGCGCGTCGAGACAGTCCAGTATTCGGTGATACCGCGTCGTTTGTCGGCGCTGGTTTGGTTGGTCTGGGCGTAGCACTCCACGATCGGAGGGTTGCAACGCGGAGGAGCTTTCTTGCCATATCCTATCCCACCCGGTTGAAGGTCATCAACAACGACAGTGCGAAATAACACTTACGGCGAAGACTGGCAATCATTCGAGGTGTTTTTATTTCGCGAAGCGCCTTCGACGCCCCTTTGCAAGAACGGTTCCGATTGTATGTTTGGAACAACGGCGACAGCCAGATAGTACGGGGCCGCCGTGAACGACCCTTTCCTAACAGTCTTTGGGTGATGTATGAATCGTCGATACACACTCTTTTGCCTTGCTCTTGTATGTGCTGCGACCTCGGCATTGTCACAGGGCACGTTGGTAACCATCCGCCTATCGCAGCCGCCCCCCAACCAGGTGCGTATTGCCGATTTGTGGAAGGTAGAGTTGAACAACCGCTCTGGTCGGGACGTACGCGTATACCTGCATGGCACGGCCGAGGAACTGTCGATTCCCGATGGGTTGATAGTTGAGGCCTTCACCAAGGTGCTTACGATACGACCAGGTATTACGCGCCTAACTGGTAACGAGGTACAGCCAGTACGAACTGCGAACGAGAACAGGAAGTATCGCGATGTGCTGTTGTCGACAGGTTCGGCACCAACAGGGGAGTACCGCATTTGCTGCGAAGTTGTCGAGGAGGCAACCGACCAGGTTCTGGGCTTGGATTGTAAGACGATAACAGTAAACCGTATGACCATACCGGTGTTGATAGCGCCACCGGATGAGTCGGAAGTTCTCGACCGTTTGCCGGTTTTTTCATGGATGCCCAGCGTACCGCCAGGCCCAGGCCAGCGCATAAGCTACGAACTGCGGTTGGCCGAGGTGTTTGGTAGGCAAACAGCACAGGACGCCATCGTGCGCAACCCACTTCACCTTAAGCTCGAAAATCTCGTTCGTACGGTTATTCAATATCCCATCTCGGCTCGCAACCTCGAGCCCGGCCGACGCTATGCTTGGATGGTGGTTGCGTGGGAGGATCGAGGCACAGCTCGCGTAAATCTTGGCGAAAGCGAAGTGTGGTGGTTTACCTTCCAACCTTCCGTTTCTGATGAAGGGGGCACCGGTAATGCCAACGATAGCAACAGTCGTGGTAGCGGCCGCGGTACCCCGACGTCGACAGCCGGCTGCCAAGGCGAAAACTGGGACTTCGAGTTGGGCACGTTGGAGTGCTGGACGCCTGACGGCGACGCCTGGTTCGACCAGCCGATCAAGGGAGCACACCCTGTGCTGGGCGACCTTGGCCAGCACCGCGACTGGTGGGTGACGTCGTTTGCTACGGCCCTAGGCGATAGGGCTCGCGGTACGCTAGAATCCGAAGAAGTACAGTTGCGAACAAGCGGCGTGGGCTTTCTTGCTGGTGGCGACCTAGCTTCGGACGTAGCCGTTGAGTTGCTTGTAGAGAAGCAGCCAAAGGACACGTTCAAACTCGAAACACGTAAGGTGGCTGGTGCACCCAAGGAATACTGGCTGGCTGCAACCACCGCAAAACAAAGCGCGCGCGGTAAGGCCGTCGCAGGTATGTCGGAACGCCTAGTGCCCGTTGAATGGGATGTGCGCCAGTTTATGAATCGCGCAGCACGCATCGTGATTGCCGACCGTAGTACGGTAGGACATATCAACGTCGACAACTTCCGATTCTACGATATCGAAAAGAGCGATACCATCAAGCAGCCCGTGTTGGCAATGGCTGCTGGAGAACTGCACTCGCTGGCTGTAACGCCAGAGAAGAAGCCCACGAAGGCAGAGTGGACCAAGGGTGGCAAGGATGTGCTCGACGTGAAGAACCGCACGTCGAAGGTCGAGGCAACAACCGTCGTTAACGAAACATCGATGAACCTTAAGGGTAACCTTGCGGCCTATGTGACGCAAAAACAGCAGAGCACGAAGGTAGCGTCGCAAACCACGGGTCAAACGTCGCCCGACGACGACGACCAGGACGTGAATTTTTTGACGTTTACTGTTCAGCCTCAGACGACCAAAATCTATGAGCAACTGATTGTGGCGATGAAGAATCAGCCCACTGTAGTGTGGGGCTGGGGCAGCAACCTTGCCCGTCAGATAGCCGGTGTGACGTCGGCCGCTGTGCCACAGCCCCGCCTGGTTATACCGCTTAAGAATATCGAAGCGCTGGCCGCTGGTATGGCCCATTCGCTCTTTGTTGATCGCAGTCAAAAGGTCTTTGCTACTGGCCTCAACGACTTTTACCAGCTTGGTATTGGCACCGAAAACCGCGGTACGATAGGTACACCAACGGCGCTCAAGACGTCGGCCGAGTTTATCGCTGTTGCGGCAGGGCATCGCCATTCGTTAGGGCTTACCAAGCAGGGACAACTCTGGGCGTGGGGATATAATGGCAATGGCGAATTGGGCTTTGGGGCTACGCGCATCGACGATGCCACCACTGGCCAGTTAAAAGCAATTCTGCATGTAGCTGTTCCGTTTCCGCATGGTCTGAAGTCGAAGCCCCCTACCTACTATGCGGTGGCTGCGGGCGGATCGCACAGTGCGGCGCTCGATGTAAGCGGGCGGGTGTGGTGTTGGGGTGTTAATCACTATGGACAGTGTGGACGAAACGACGATACGTCGGCGTTTGACGCACCCGTTCAGGTCGACCTACCGCTTTCGGTTGGATCAATAAAGCAGATTGCCAAGGGACCACCAATGATGCCCATTGCTGTTGCCTGCGGCGACGTACACAGCATGGCACTTATGAGCGATGGTACTGTAAGGGCGTGGGGAAGTAATGCTAGTGGACAGCTTGGCGACGGTACCACAAAGGACTCACACAAGCCCGTCGTCGTAAAAGGCCTGCAAGGTATCCAGGCCATTGCTGCTGGGGGGACGTTTTCGATTGCCCTAGACACAGCAGGTGTAGTGTGGGCGTGGGGTAACAACGGCGTGGGACAGCTTGGCACTGGCGACCGAGTGTCGCGCTTTGAGCCGGTGCAGGTTGAGCGGTTAGACGCCATAACTGGGATTGTTGCTGGTGGCGCCCATGCCATGGCAGTACGGCGCGACGGCAGTTTGTGGACGTGGGGGCTGAACAACGCCGGACAGCTTGGCGAAGGTGCCGTGGTGAATGTGACGCCCGTTCCAGCCGACACGCCGCGTCTACCCATGCGGGTGGAAAAACTCGCTGTAGCACCATAACGACCAGTGAGATACACCCTCTACCGATTGCTGCTGGCGCTGGGGCTTCAGGCCTCGGTGTGGCTTACGCCGTTGCAGGCGCAGACCGTTGTGTTTGGAGCCGATAAGGGCGAAGCGCCTGTGATGATTACGGGTGGCTATCGCATTATGGGGCAGACGGCTAATCGCGTGGGTACCTTTCAGGAACGTCCGCAGGACATCTGGCGGATGGAGATCAACCCCACGTTAACCATCTACGGCGTCCCACTATCGGGTAGCGTTCTTATGTCGAGCGAACAAGCAGGCATACGCCAGGACATCAATGCGTTCTCGCTAACGCTCGACCCCGAGGCGCTACAGCGCATCGTGCTAGCGCGGGCATATCGCGCCATGCAAGACGTTTACGAGAGCGACGATGGTGCCTTGCTTCGCGACTTAGACGGCATTCGAGATTCGCTCAAGGCCGTCGACCCAGCCAAGCTCGAGCAACTCGAGGCATGGCAGGCCATACAGCAAGCGCGCGAAGTGGGTAACATGGACATATCGTCGACTGGCGACGCATTGCGTACGCTTGGCTTAATGAGCGATGCCGAGAGTTTTATCTCCAAGTTGCCCACCATTGGATTTGGTACAGTGTTTCCAACGTTTACGCCGTTAACTGTAAGCGGCACCCGCCTGCAGGGTGGTTCGTTCGAGTGGAATCCCGGAGGTGTGTTCTACATGCACGCTGCCTACGGCACTACGCAGCGCCCCTTAGCACGACTCGACACCGTGCGAGTAGACAGTGGGCTGGTAACGTCGTTTGATAACTCGGCGTTTGGACGAAACATGATTGCAGGAACGATTGGTGTTGGCCGCCGCGAAGGAAGCCACCTGTTTGTGACCGGCGTACACATTGTTGATGAGAATCGACTTGACGGATTTGTGAGCGATTCGAATACGGCACTCACGCCACAAAAGAACATGGTGCTGGGGTTGGATTTTCGTACCGAACCGGTTCCTGGCTACTGGACCATTCAGGGCGAATTGGCGGGGAGCTTGACCGTTGGCGATCGCAACGCACCAACATTTACTACTAATTCGGTGCCCGATTTCTTGCTAGCGGCAGCCGACTCCAGCATGTCGTCCTACATCGACTGGTCGCTCGTGGGAGCAACGGCGTTTAACATACGCGAAACGGGCAGTCGGTTGAATATTGCCTACCGACGTATCGGCGCTGGTTACAGGGCGTTAGCGGTGCCCAACCTACGAACCGACTTGTTACGCTACGATGCTCGGTTCGACCAGGTGTTCTGGCGGCGACAGCTCTCGGCGGGCCTGTTCTATCGGCGCGACGAAGACAACCTGATTCCGTGGAAGCGCAGCACGACCACGATTACCAGCATGGGAGTGTCGCTGGGTATGAACATTCGTCGGCTGCCGTTCTTGCGTCTAACCTATGCGCCCTACGTTCAGGAGAACGACGCCACCAATCCGTTGCTGCAGTTTGTGAATCGCACGAGTATGGTAACCGTTGCTTCGGGCTATTCCTACACAATTGACGAATTGGCCTGCAACACCACGCTGAATGGTGGCAGGCAATGGAGCGAGACCACAGGGAACGTGGCCGACTTTGGCGTTACAACCGTTTCGCTGTCGCAGCTTGTGTCGTTTGCAAGTTCACTCACCGTGGGCGCTGGCATGGGGGCCATCGTGCAATCGTTCCCTGGCGAAGTAAGCACCACGATATGGACGGTCGACGGATCTGCTGCCTATACGTTATGGGAGGTAGCCACGATTTCGGGTGGGTTGTCTGTGGCCCTGGAAGCCGATCGCAGCAACCGTGCGGGGTTCTTCTTTAGTTGCAACGCGCCGATTGGCGATGTGGCTGTTGTTGATGTGCGAGCAGAGCGCACATTATTCTCGGAGCGCATCGAGCCCAACTTGTTGGGCGGCAGTTACAACGAGACCATTGTGCGGGCAAGCATCTCGCGTAGCTGGTAGGCCTTATCGAGCTTCCCAGTACAGGGTACGGCGCAGCTCTTCGATCCACTGCTGCTCAAGACGCTGGCGCTTCTCCAGTGCCGCAAGTTGCTCAAGAAGTTTATAATCATCCTTGATCGTGGGCTTGTGCTCCTTGATAAGGGCCTTCCTGAACATGATATGATAGCCCGGCTTTGTGGGGTCGGCCGAGTATGGCAACGGGTCGCTTACGCCTCCATCGGGCAAGGCCATAAGGAGGTTCTTGAGTTCTTCGGGGAGTTTCGACAGTTCAAGCTGCCCCATCGAGCCGCCGAAGCCCTGCGTTTCTTTTTCTTCGGAAATCTGCTTGGCTATTGCCAAAAAGTCCTCGCCTTTTTCTACGCGTTGCTTCACGTCGAGAAGTACTTTTTGCGCCTGAAGTTTATCTTCTTCAGATGTGCCAACCTTTACCAATACGTGGCGTGTGTTCACCGATGTCGCCGTCTTTTCAATCAGTTGTATCACATGATAGCCAAACGGCGATTCAATCGGCATGGAAATCTCGCCGGGCTCTAAACCGAACGCTGCTGCTTCGAACGACGGAACAAACTTGCCACGTTCGGCAAAGCCCAAGTCGCCACCGTTAGCCGCCGAGCCCGGATCGGCACTATGCCGCCGAGCAATATCTCCAAACGCAGCGCCATTCAGAATCGAGTCGCGAAGCTTATTGGCAAATGCTAGGGCTTCCTTCTTCTGCGCCTCGTTGGGCTTGATATACTTCACAATGTGGTACAAGTCCAGCCGCGCAGGAATCATTTGTAGGGAGTCCTTGTATCGCTGGTAAAACTCTTCAACATCTGCGCGGGTCGCTTTCACGTTGCCCAGCTTTATGTCGCGCATTTTATTTGCCAGCAACTGCTTGCGCATGTCGTCGCGGAAGTCGCGGCGTATACGTGCCATCGACATGCCGTAGAGCGATTCGATGCGTTGCTCCGACCCGAACTGTTGCACTAGGGCCTGGATCTGCATTTCCATGCGTTGCGAAACCTCTTCTTCGGTAACGTCAACAGAGTCTTCCTGCGCCTTCGTCACAATCAGTCGCTCATTAATCAGCAGGTCAAGAATCTGCTGCCGAAGTGCGGCGTCGTTCTTATTCAACGAGGGATTGCGCTGGGCAAACATCTCCATCTGACCGTCAACGTCGCTCTTCAGAATAATCTCCTTGCCCACAACGGCCACAATGCGGTCGAGTGTGCCCTCCTGCCCCCACAGTGTTGTGGTGATAAGGGGCACTGCGCATACAAGGCAGGCCGCGATGCGAAGAACGTCGATCACTTCTTGTAGAGCGAGTTAACGCTTGCGTTGTTTACAACCACGGGGTAGACGGCGCGAACGCGGTTGAGCCATGCTTCTTGCAGGCGGCGCTGCATCATGTCTTGGAACGACGGAGCAAGGTCGCCAATGGCTTCTTCGAAGGCCTTCTGGCGTGGTGGCTTGATGGCGTCGACGCGAACGATGCTGTAGCCACGTTCGTGCGGAAATGGCCCAACAACGGCTCCCTCGCGAAGCGCTTCGTTCCTGAGTTTGTCGGCGATTTTGTTGCGTCGTGGCTCGGCGTCAACCACGCTTCCGCGTGTTTCGCGCATGCCTGAGCGCTCGGTGAATTCGGCGGCAATGTCGGCAATCTTTGCTCCTGCGTCGATGCGCGCACGGAGTGCCTTGGCGAGCGAGTCGCTGGCAACGTAGACTTCAGTGTACGAATATCGTGTTTCCGTATTCCAGCGGCTTCGAGTGCTGTCGTAGAACGTACGCGCCTCTAGTGTGTCGAACTTAAGCTTACTCCACACTTCTTGTTCTTCGACTTTGAACAGTAGGATGCCGTCGGAGAACTCCTGCATGAGCGAGCGGAAGTCGGCATGCGACTTCTCTAGGTCGGACGTCGCGCGGTCGATAACCACGGGATCCATCATCTTGTTGATAGCCCGTTCCATGCCGGCGCGATTTAGCGTATAACCGCGCATGTCGGTGCGGCGGCGAAGCGAGTCGGCAAACTGGCGCACAGTAAGGGTGTTGTTGTTGGCGAGGAACATCGTTTGCGACATCAGGTCGGCAGGAATCTTGTCAACCCACGTAGTGTCGTTCGTGTTCTTCGTGGTGTCGATCGCATTGAGCATGCGCGTCAGTGCTGGCAGGTTCCAAGCATAGCCCCATGAGCGCTTCAGCGAGTCGATGATCGTGCGCTTATCTTCTTCGAAGTAGAGGCGACGGTACGTCCGCTTGGCATTATCACGATCGGCAACGGCATCTTGTTTGCGCGTGCTATCGCGGCGAATGATGTGGATGCCGAACATACTGCGCACCTTGCCGCTGGTTTCGCCATCGCGGAGAGCGAACATGCCGTCTTCGAACTCGCGTGCCAGGCGTGCATTGGTGGTTTCGAGTCCACCAGAGCGAGTGTAGTAGGTTCCTAGGGCACCGCCCTTGGCACCCGAGGCTTTATCGTCGGAGTATGCAACAGCCAGATCGGCAAACACATCGCCGGTAGTGGCAATGCCGCGCTTGGCGAGTTCGGCATTGGCCTGCGCAGCTGGCTGGCGTAGGATGGCAAGTAATTCGTCGGCAAACCGTTCGTTGGCGGCCGAGTCGCGTTCACCGGTGGTGGAAAGCAGGATGTGGCGGACCTTAATCGCTTGGCGTGGTTCGGCGCGGAAGACGCGCACAACGAAGTAGCCGTGGCGTGAGCCAACGGGACGTTTCGAGTGGGTGCCTACGGCTAGCGAATAGGCCTCGTCTTCGACCATTTTGATGACAGAGCCGCCAGTAATCCATGGTAGGCGGCCGCCTCGGCCGCCCGTCTCGCGGTCGTCCGAAGAGTCGCGCGCAACGCGATCAAACGCTGCCCCTTTATTGAGAAGATCGATGACGGCGAGGGCTTTGTTGTAGGAGCGTGCGGAATCGACGCTGTTAGTTTCGGGATTGGAAACGGCGCAAAGGATGATGCCAAGTTCGAGTTCCTGTTGGCGGCGGCGCACGAGTTCGTCGACGCGAGCATCGGCAATGAGTTTGTCGAAGAGAAACGTCTCGGAAAGAAGCTTGCGGTTTGAGGCGATGTCGCGGACTACGGCCGAGTCTTTATCGAAGCCACGACGGCGGGCGTCGAGGACTTTGAGGCGGTAGTTGGTATAGAGGCGAAGGAAGTCGAGCATCGTATCGCGAGGTACATCGGCAAGGCGTGTGTCGCGGCGATTCATGTTCTTCTGGAAGGCCCGTTCGACGTCGCCATACAAGACGGATTCCTTACCGACAGTTGCAAGCACCAGATTGTCGCGGCTGGAGGACGATGGCTTGGAGGCCTTGGATCGCTGTGCCACCAACGTCGACGAGGTGAGCGTAGCGAGAGCAAGTACAATCAAGAAAGAACGCATCATGTGGTAGAGCTCGAAATGAACGAAACGTAACGCAAGAACGACGGTCAGCGAGGGCTTGGCCGTCGTTCGGATGGCGTCGTGACGGACGCCGGGCAAAAATAGTGACAAATGCGCTGCGCGGGCTCCTACTCCACCACCACCGGTACGTCAACCACTGTACCGCCATTGTGGACGCGCACAATGTACACTCCGGCATGGGGCACCGGCAACATGGCCGTAGTGCTGGGGTGTACTGCTGTGGTGGCTATGGCGCGGCCTGCCATGTCGAAGACTTCTGCTGTGCCGGTGGGGGCATGGTTAGCGGTGCCGGGCGTCATGGCAACGGCCACGGCGCGGCCTACGACGTCCACGTCGAAGCTGGCAAGGGCTCCAAGCGAAACGATACGCCTTGTTATAGCGCAGCCGTCGATGGCCAGAGTTCCTGCCACGGTCACAACCTCTTGGCAGGGTGCGGCCACGGCCTCAGGGGTTACGGTGCGCTCTGTGGGGGCTGCCAAGAACAGCCGCCAGCGCAGCGTATGCAGGCCAGCGCCAAGCAGGCCTAGGTCGATGCTGTTCGATGGTGGACTCGGGGCCACGGCGCGCCCGTCGATGGCTTCGAGCAACGCCAGCGGATGTGGGTTGTCGATGCGTACCTCGACGGCAGTACCCGCTTCGACAACGAGGTCGGTTTCGACGGTGGTGCCTACGGCACCGGCGGCACTGCCGTGGCGCAGCAGCACACGCTCGGGTTGGACGATGCCTACGGTAACGCGGGCAGTATCGCGGCACGTAGCACGTGCTACTTCGACGAAGTATGTGGTAGTGGTTTGCGGTGTAGCTACCACCGTGGCAGCGTCGGTGCGGTCTAGGCCCGTAGCGGGCCACCAAGTGTAGCTGGCATCCCCTGTGGTGCCAGTGCCATCAGAGGCCGCGAGCGTGGCCGTACCTCCAGCGCAGATGCTTGTGTCGCCCGACACCTGTGCCTGTGGCCGTGGTTGAACGGTCACGGTCACGCGGGCTGTATCACGGCACTGGCCACGACGAACTTCAACGAAGTATGTGGTCGTGGTCTGCGGCATGGCTATCACCGTGGCAGCGTCGGTGCGGTCTAAGCCCGCAGCAGGCCACCAGGAATAACCATCGCCACCCGTGGCTGCAAGTGTGGAAGTGCCTCCTAGGCAAATGCCGGTATCGCCCGACACCTGTGCTTGTGGCTGTGGTTGGACGGTAACCGTCACTTGTGCTGTATCGCGGCATTGGCCACGACGAACTTCAACGAAGTACGTGGTGGTGGTCTGCGGCATAGCAACCACCGTGGCAGCGTCGGTGCGGTCTAGGCCGTCGGCGGGCCACCAGGAATAACCATCGCCACCAGTGGCCACGAGTGTAGCTGCACTACCAAGGCAAATACTCGTATCGCCCGACACCTGTGCTTGGGGTGGCGGCTCGACGGTAACCGTTACGCGAGCCGTATCGCGGCAGGTGCCTTGTGATACTTCGACGAAGTACGTCGTCGTCGTCTGCGGTGTGGCCACCACCATGGCCGCGTCGGTGCGGTCTAGGCCAACAGCGGGCCACCAGGTGTATTCGGTGCCCCCTTGAGCAACAAGTGTGACTGAAGCTCCACGGCAGATGGTGGTGTCGGGCCGTGCCGTAGCTACCAGGCGGCCGCGGCGGATATGGACGGTGTCGGAAGCGGTACAGCCGAAGGCCGTGCGGCCTTCGACAACGACGGTGAGAGAGTCGGTGACGTCTGCTGCACGGATAAGGCGCGTGCTGCCCGTCGTCGTATCGCGCCTGCCGAGCGTCCACCAGCGGTAGGTCTCGGCACCGGTGGCGGTAAGCGTTACGTCGTCGGCCGAGCACAGGGCGCGGTCGCCGCCGGCGCTGACGGCGGGGCGTGGGTGGACCACGACGCTCGTCCACGACGTGTCGGCACCCCATAGGTTGGTGGTTATCAGGCGTACCGAATAGGTGCCCGGCTCGGCATATTCGATGCACGGCGGCTGGGGGCCGTCCCACGCTGCGGGCATGCCGCCGGGCATGGACCACTGCCATGTGCGGACGTCGTTGAAGCGCTCGGCCGTGAGCGTGGCGCAACTGCCGGCACACACCGTATCGCCCGTGGGCACCACGCGCGGCCACTGGCACGACCGTGGGCCCGTGCCCACTGCGCCAAACGTCACCTGGTTGACGAGGTCGGGAAGGGAACCTCGATAGGGACCGATGCGAGCTCCGTCCTGCGATCCCGGAGTATTAGGCATTCTATGCCGTTGCGATTGAAAGTCGCAGGCCGTGCCCGGCAGGTCTGGGTAGTTAACAACGCCCACGTAGCCATCGCCGGAAAGGTAGAGGCGGCAGTCGGGGCCTAGGGCCATGGAGAGATAGCTCTCAGCCGACTCGCCGGGGCCAAACAATGGCACAGGTGGCACCGTGGCATCGTCGAGATCTACTTGATAGAGTTGAATGGTTGTTGTTGGTGGCCATGTTGTGTCGGAATGAACATCAGACACATAGAGATAGCGTCCCGATGGCGAAAAGTAGCTGCATTGGGGATTTCGGCCCGGTACGTTTATTACGCGCTCCAAGGCATACTCACCCGTTTCGGGGTCGAACGAAAATACCCCCCTGCCAAGGGCGGCGCGCCGGCCATCGACGGAGTGGACGAACTTTGATACGTCGCGAGCACCAAATGTTGTTAGATTGGCTGCTGGATCTCTGCTAACGTGAACGAGAGAAAGGACAGCCAGACCGAGACCTGCTGAGTCGATTGGGAAGCTCACGAAGGCAACAACAGCGCTATCGACGGCAGGCGGATAACATGCAGGTATGATGGTACCACGGGCGCGGTCGACATCAACCTCCACAACCAAGGGATAGGATATCCACGATTTGTTCAATTGTGGAAACCAAACGCCGCTCACAGATTCTGAAAATCTAACGCAGCTATTGGTGAGGCCCCAGGCATTAACGTAGGACGACCGCCCCCACAAAGCCGCTAGAGTGCTGTCAAGGCGCTGGCGAACCAATACCTCATAGTCAATCAAGGTTTGCGTCGTATAATCCACACGCACAATATTCCACGTCCGAAAACCACCTGAGGTTTGTATCCACCATTCATTGGTAAAAGCCACCCAAACAACGTCGGCTCGCACGGGGTCGGGTACAATCACCGACTGCGCAGCACTACCACTAACGGCATGCTCATAGGTGTCGCTAGTTCTGGCTCTCGACCCCGGCAAGAGCTGGCCGCTTCGATAATGGCGAATACCTGATGCATCAGCCGTAACGCCCCAATTTTGCTCATGATCAAAAACATGAATGCTTCGGCCCTCTACGTTCAAGTACGTCAGCACGCGTGGCGTGTAAATAACCGGCCCGTCCACATCAGGGCGCCATTCCATGATTTCGCCATTGCGAACCGGCCACCAGCGGTTACCAGGAGCCAATTGGGCTAAAGAAATTGCATTGGCAAGGCCAAGACACAGCAAGGCAACAAAACAACGACGATATGGTTGAGATGGTGTCACGATTAAGATACCCTCCGCCCTACTCCACCACCACCGGTACGTCCACCACTGTACCTCCATTGTGGACGCGCACAATGTACACTCCGGCATGGGGCACCGGCAACATGGCCGTAGTACTGGGGTGTACTGCTGTGGTGGCTATGGCGCGGCCTGCCATGTCGAAGACTTCTG